>WNFL01056018.1_pt1 | contig 52599 bp, 58 predicted proteins | sample 5400361 | NCBI WGS metagenome assembly WNFL01 (sample SAMN13153351, study PRJNA577476) | soil metagenome | isolation source: 40 cm soil on Douglas fir-dominated hillslope | place: USA:California | collected 2013-09-17 | reverse complement strand
TCAAACAAGCTCAATTCCATTATTGGTTTGGACAAGAACAGTCTTGTAACGGTGGGTCGTATCAACAGCAATACGCTTCGCATACGGCTGGGTGCGGAGAACTCGGGTTCTGCCGGACTGGCGTTGGTACCACGCGCCTACAATATTTCCCTGGTGGTAATGACAAAACTAGGTGGGACCAGCAACGGGACCCTTGCAGACATTAACTCGTTGCAGGTCGTCACCCACGCGAGTTTCTTGTCTACCGAGACTGGAAAGGCTCTGGGACATGCGCGCACACGTGAGATTCTAGCTCTGGAGGTGAATAAGAAAGTGTGCGACTACGAGTATCGAGTAAATCTTCCAGGCTGCGCGGCGGTGCACAAGGCGCCGTCTGAACAACAATGCTTTGAGTCGAACAACATGCCCGCGAAACTGAATCGCACGTTTGTAGAAGCGAATCTTAATCTGCTTCGGGCGATAGACCGTCAGGACTACCAATTGGTGCAGTCGTGCCTATTGGATGCTGCAGGGAAACCGTTGGACGATCGATTGAAGAAGGTGCAGGGCGAACTGAGCCTCAGACGGCTTTTGGCTGCATTGACCGAACTTCAATTTGACTCGCTGTATGCGGATTTCGAGATTCCGCTTAAGCCATTGGTGCAGAGACAGATTCCTGACCCATCTCAAGTTGCTCTCTATTCGGATGATGAAAAGAGTGCGACTACGGTGATCTTGCGCGGCGGAAGAGGATTGGAGCCGAAGGATCCTGGAAATATCGCTTCGTTGCTGGTGAAGAATACGCCGTCGAAAGATGATCAGAAAAAAGACCTGAGTCAGGCGTCAGTGACACCGCAACCGTTACCAGCCAACGCAAAACTCATGGCTACGTCAATATCAATGGTGACGGATGGATCCGAGATAGATATCAGCTTTCCGTCGCTCGTCAAAACCGGGCTGGTACCCGCAATGGATAGTGAAGGAATGGCACCATTGTGCCTGACGATAGGGTCGACACACAAAGACGTCGAAATAAACACGTGCTATGCGGTTAGAGCAGGCGTATTGCCGAGCAAGCCGACGATCAATCCAGTGACTATTTCGTCGGCTGTGCTCATTGCCGATAAGAACAACGTGGCAAGAGTCACCGTCCAAGTCGGTACTATCGATATAGGTACGTCGCTAATGCTCATCATTGAGGGGGCGGACGTGCGCTTCGACAGTGCGATCCAAGCAGTGGCGCTTACGAGCAAAGGCGTGCCGCTCACCGCGAATTCCGTGTTTACGTTGGAACTTGGCAACCTCTCCCCGATGCATGCAGTTACGCTCACGACGATGGACAGCGCGTCCAAGAAACCCGTCGGTTCGCCTATCACATTGCTCGTTGCGCCGGCGTCCGGGGCGTTCCGCTGAAGAGGCGCCGATTCATGTGGCGAATCGAGTAAAAATGGCTCGACGGCAAATGCGATCAGGAGAGCCACGAAGGCACGCGTGATGACAACTCATGCGCGGCGAAAGGACTATAGGTTCGACAGTAGAAGGCGACCTTAAAATCCAACCAAGCCGATCTAGCGACGCCGCCGAAGGGAGGTGAAGCATATGGCAACTACGGGGGATACGATGGAAGAAAGAATGTCGACCGCAATTTCGGAAGCCCTTTCTCCGCTACCCACTCCGATGGAGGAGGAGTCAGGACAGAGTGAAGAGCCCGGGGAAGCGCAAGATGGAATAGGGCTGTGTCTTTCCGGTGGGGGGTATCGGGCGATGCTGTTTCATGTCGGATCCCTGTGGCGGCTCCATGAGATAGGGTTGCTTCGGAAGGTCGACCGGATTTCCAGTGTGTCGGGTGGGTCAATCACGGCTGGTGTACTTGGGCTTAAATGGAAAAAGATCTATGGAACTGACAGCCAAAATTCAGCGTTCATGGACGAATTCGTAACACCCATAAGAAAATTTGCCCACGTATGCGTGGATATTAATGCTGGAATGACGCACTTACTTCCTTGGGGCGATACGCCTAGTGAGCGCGTAGCGAAGGCCTATAGGGCCCACCTGTTTGGCGATGCAACGCTCCAGGATCTACCGGATGATCCGCCACGATTCGTATTCAACGCGACGGATATCAAAACCGGTTCGCTCTGGCGCTTTTCCAAACCATATATGCGCGATTATATGGTTGGCATGGTTCAGAATCCGACCGTGAAACTGGCTGATACCGTGGCTGCGTCGTCCGCATTTCCGCCTTTTCTGTCACCTGCGCATCTCAAGTCTGAGTATTTAAAGTTCGATACCCCGAAAGACGAGCCATTTCACTATCCGCCATTCACGACAGATGTGCTTCTGAGTGACGGCGGTGTCTACGACAATCTAGGGCTTGAAACGGTCTGGAAGCGATACAAAACTGTTCTGGTGAGCGATGCAGGCCAGAAAATTGCGGCGGAGCAATCGCCCTCCAAGGAATGGCTCCTGCATATGATTCGCGTTTTAGACATTATCGACAATCAGGTACGCTCACTACGCTATCGACAATTGATCGCTTCCTACGAACAGAAAATACGGGCTGGCGCGTATTGGGGCATTCGCACGAAAATTGAAAGCTATCGAGTACGAAGTTTGAATTGCCCATATGCGAGAACGAAAGAATTGGCCGAGATTCCAACGCGCCTAACGGCGACGACCGATAACGTACAGGAGCGTCTGATCAATTGGGGTTATGCAGTTTGTGATGCGGCCTTGAGGGCGTTCTATGACCAAAACCTGAGTCCTGCAAGTGACTTTCCTTATTCGAGTACGGGAGTCTAATCGTTACACAGCACATGATCTTTGGGGTGCGAATTGATAATCAAGAGGCGACAGGGATCTGAAATAGGGGGTGGCAAAACTGCCGCCAGTCATGATGATGTTGATTTTCACGTCGACTTGAACCATATTTTCGTTTTGCGTTGACCCACGTTGGGATCGTGAAAGTCGTAGAAAATCAAAAATGAAATTTGACCGCCCCGGATCAGCGCAAGATGAAAAAGTGGGTCAACCAAACACGATAATCAACAGTCTGTTCGAAAAGAAAATCTAGGTTCAACAGGCAGCGAAAATCAACATGCTCATTTCACAATGGCTCTATTGAAAACGTAACCAGTGCCCGATCGCGATGCCGGCCAACGCAAAAACGATATTTGCCGCGGTTCCTGCAAGTGCAGTTGCGGCGTAGTAGGCTCCCAGTCTTCGCTTAGCAACCAACCAATCCATTTGTGGTTGACTCGGTGGCTCATCTGGAAATTTAGCGTAGTTGGTTCCTTGCCAGTAGAACGCCGTCTTCATTACAAGCCAAGCGCCTACAATTGGCCAAAGGCTCGAAACCCAGAAACAGGCGAAGAACATGGGCCTTTCTAGATGACCGATCCAATAGCCGCCCGAGTTAGCGGACATCAGCTCGATCCATTTGGAGAAATTTTCGAACTGCGGCGGTTGGATATAGCCGATGTTGTGGCCAATTCGATCCATGAGTTTAGGCAGGCTTAGTCCCAATAAAAATGTCGTCGCGAAGCCGATAAGTACGTTGAAATGAGGGTCGAAGCTAACGCACATTGTTGTGTCTCCAGGAAGACCATGACGAACGCATTCTACGCCTGGGCTCCTATGCCGGCTGTCGGGAAAGGCTCGATCAACTCTGCCGCCTCGGTCTGCGAATTGTTGACGCGCGGATTGACGGCATGGTGAACAAACTCCGTCAGAGCACCCCCCCGTGCGAACTAGACGCAGTGGAGAAAAAATTCCCTGTTCTTCCCGATAAATTCCCTGATACGTCCGAATTAAATCCCTGTTCCGAATCGTGCGTGGAGACGGAGTGGAGGGCTGGAGAGTCGCTCTGGATACGGGTTTCGGCGGGATGGAGCGCGATTAGAACCGCCAAAACGTGTGAAATTCCCTGTATTTTTCCCTGTTAGCAGGGAATTTTGGCTGGAGACGGGTTTGCATAAGACTGCGTCCACCGCCAAATAAAAACGCCGCCATGAGCGGCGTTTTTATTTGGCGGAGAGGGTGTGGATCGAACTCACTGGTTCGACCAAAACGCACTGCGTTTTGGAACGCCGACACGCCCAAGCGTGTTGGCGTTCCAGAAGCGCATGCGCTTCTGGATGGCCGGATCGCCCTAAGGCGAGCCGGACACATTGGTTCCGGCCCGTCGCATTGCGACTTAACCTGACCATGCTCGATGGTCAGGTTAGCCTCCACCGCAACATGACTAGGATGCGTCATGTTGTCCCACCCTCAACCTATGCAGCGAGACCAGCAGCGCCGCCTCCAGCGGCGTTTTTATTTGGCGACGCGAGCACGATTCCACCCTCAACATTTTCAGCATCCTCTCGAAGAAGCAGTCTTTGAGCCCGCCCAAAAATCTCGCGATGGCGGTGCGATGTAAGTCCAGACTTCTGTTTTAATGGGCCTATTTTTTCCAGAATGCTGGAGGATGCTGACCTTATTGCGCATTGTTGGCTCAACTACCTGCCGAAAAGAAAGATCGCGCGTAGCCATGTGAATAACGTCATCACGAATTCGGAAGATGTTTACGCAAAGCGGATGATCGATGGGTAACGGATCGGTCCAGGATCATGGGTTACACTTTCCAGGTCGCAATCCGGAATCAAAGGGACAGCCTGCATGTATCTGCCTTCGCATTTCGAAGAGACCCGCATAGAAATCTTGCATCGGTTGATCTGCAGCCATCCGCTTGGCGCGCTGGTCACCTTCGGCGCCGACGGTCTGAACGCGAACCATGTTCCGTTCGAAGTCGATCCCGACCCCGCGCCGTTTGGCACCTTGCGCGCGCACGTGGCGCGGGCGAACCCGGTATGGCGCGAGTTCTCGAAGGAGGTCGAACCGCTGGTGATTTTCCAGGGAGCGCAGATCTATGTCACGCCGTCCTGGTACCAGACCAAGAAGGAGACCGGGAAAGTGGTGCCGACCTTCAACTATATCGTGGTGCACGCCTACGGCACCATGCGCGTCTTCGAGGACTCGGCGTGGTTGCGCAAGTTTGTCGGTGGACTCACCGATCGCTTCGAAGCATCCCGCGCGCAACCCTGGGCCGTGACCGATGCGCCGGAGGATTTTGTCGCCATGCAGTTGCGTGCAATCGTCGGCATCGAAATACAGCTGACGCGCCTGATCGGAAAGTGGAAAACCAGCCAGAACCGGCCGGCGGCAGATCAGGAGGGCGTCGTCGCGGGGCTGCGCGAATCGGACGATGCGGTTGCGCGGGCGATGGCGGATGCCGTCGAACGGAATAGGAAGCCCTGACCCGAGGGCCAGCCCGGATTAGTCGATCAAACCGTTCTTGACCGCATAGTGCGCGATCTCGGCATTGTTTTTGAGCTTCATTTTCTCCAGTAGCCGGGTCCGATAGACGCTGACCGTTTTCGGGCTGATGGACAGCGACTCGGCGATTTCGCTCAGCGACTTGCCGCTTGCCAGCATGCGCAGGGTGTCGAATTCGCGGTCGGACAGGAGTTCATGCGGACGTCGTTCGCTGCCTTCGCCGATCGATCTCGCCAGTTCCTCGGCGAGATCGGGGCTGATGTAGCGTCGCCCGGCGGCGACCTGGCGGATGGCTGTTACCAACTGGTCGTGCGCGCTCTGCTTGTTGACATAACCAAAGGCACCGGCCTTGAGCGCGCGCACGCCGAATTCGTCCTCGGCATGCATGCTTAGCATGATGACCCTCAGGTTCGGTTTGTCACGCCTGATCTGCTTGAGCGTTTCGATGCCGTTCTTGTCGGGCAGGGAAATGTCGAGCAGGACCAGGTCATAGGTGTTCTCGCGCAACAGCCGCACGGCTTCGGCGCTGGAACCGGCCTCCGCAGTCACTTCGATGTCGGCGGATTCCGCCACGACCTGGCGAAGGCCGTGGCGCACTATGGCGTGATCGTCGACGATGAGCAGGCGAATCATGATCCGATGGGTTGGAAAGCTTTCCCGGTCCGTCCCGGCAAGCTCCCGCTAATCCTCCGCGGCGGGAAGGGGTCGCTTGGCGGGCAGGCAAACACGCACCTGTGTGCCGGCACCGGAGGCCCGGGAGACGTGTATGGTACCGCCAAGAGAGCCGGCACGTTCACGCATTCCGCTGATTCCGTACGAGCCATTCTTGTGCAGATCGTGCACGTCGATGCCGCGGCCGTCATCAGTGACGGTCAACACTACCTCGTTGCCGTCGTCTTCGAGCGCTATGTCCACGTGCGACGCCCTGGCGTGCTTGGCAATATTGGTCAGCGTTTCCTGGAAAATGCGGAACAGCGCCGTGGAATATTCCGGGTCGAGCGCGATATCCTCCCTCGGACATAACAAGTCGCAGGTAATGTCCATGCGCTTGCGGAATTCCTTCACCTGCCATTCGATGGCCGCCGTCACGCCGTGGTCGAGGACCGGCGGACGCAGGCTGCGTGAAATCCGTCCTGTCGCCTCGATTGCCGAATCGAGAAGGGTTTCCATCGCGTCTGTCTTTTCGGTCAGGGCCGTCTGGCCGGGGCCGAGCCGGCTGCGTATCCAGGCCAGATCTATCTTTGCCGCCGTCAGCGTACCGCCCAGATCATCATGGATCTCCCGGGCTACATGGCCGCGCTCCTCTTCTTTCACGCGTTCGATGTGCGACGCAAGCTGGCGCAGTTGATGCTGCTGCGCTTCAATGGAGCGCTGGGCTAGTTTGCTTTCCGTGATATTGAAGATAATGCCGTCGCAGATCACTACGCTGGAAGGCAATCTGCGCATGCTGGCGCACAAACTCACCCATTTTATTTCCTGCCCGTTGGCGCCGAAGCGGATGCGGCCTTCCCAGTCGAACGGCGCGGGCTGGCGGGCAACCCGAAGACGGGCCGCGGCGAAGCCCTCACTATCCTCCGGCAGGATCATGTCGAGAAACATTTCCTGGTGAGCCATCAGGACATCGGCTCGGATCCCCAGCACGAACTGGCTGCCTTCGCTCACGTAGATGAGATCGAGGCCGCCGTCGTCGCGCAGCAAGGCCTGGAACACCACGCATGGCAGGTTGGCCACCATCGCGCGCAAGCGCGCTTCGCTGTCGTTCGTGGCTGCAAGGACACGCTCTTCCATCATTGCACTCGTAAGGTAAAGATGGCGCCACATTGCAATCCGCAGCATGGCAGGATGCCCCGTCCCTCGCGAAAAGTATAAACGCGCAGATGGGATCGTGCGTCGCTAAATATTGCGCACGTCGTCGCGAAAAGGCGATCCTCGCGGGCGCTTGAGTCCGGCGACTCACAAAGGTAGGCTTGGCCGCCTGAATCCCGGACACTGCGAAAGCCATGCGAACCATCCTGTTTCTGCTTTTCCTTTTGCCGATCGCCGCTGCCGCAAGCGATTGGGTTGAAATCAGCGCCGACGCTGAATCGGTTTTCTATTTCGACCGGGACAGCCTGAAACGCGACGGCGACATCGTCGAAGTCCTGCTGCTGTGGAACTTTCCCGAGGTTCAGCTGACGCGGCGGCCGATCAAACCCTATCTTTCGGCCACCCGGCTGACGCGATACGACTGCAAGAAAGGGGGGCGCGCCAATATCGAAACCACGTTGTATCGCGGCGCCATGGCGAGCGGCGACGTGACCGACGTTTACCGCACGCCGGATGCGCAGATCAGCTTCGAATGGGTCAATCCGGATGCGCCGGGCGGCGAGAGCATGCGCCAGGCCTGTGCTGCGGCCATGAACTGAGCCGCAATCCCCCGGGCGGTGCGCGAGGCTCGGTTATAATGGCGCGCCCGTGTCATCCCGGAATCCAATGCTTCAGGCTCGTCAGATCGAATGTACCCGCGGCAACCGGCGTCTGTTCCATGATCTGTCGTTTCGACTGGAAGCGAAGCGGGCGTTGCGCGTCGGCGGAGAGAACGGCAGCGGCAAGACCAGCCTGCTGAGAATGGTCGCCGGCCTGTCCCCGGTGGAGACAGGTGAGATTCTCTGGAACGACGGGCGGATCGCCACTTTGGGCGAGGACTACCGGCGGGACCTCGTGTTTCTGGGTCACGCCAATGGCCTCAAGGACGACCTCACTCCGATCGAGAACCTGCGCTACGCGCTGGAGCTTGCCGGTACGAAAGCCGGGAATTCGGCGCTGCAGAACGCGCTGGCCGAGCAAGGGCTCGCCGGGGTCGCGGACCTTCCCGTAAGACTGTTGTCTCAGGGACAAAAGCGCCGGGCGGCACTTTGCCGGCTCGGGTTTTCCGCGGGTAAACCGCTGTGGGTGCTCGACGAGCCGTTTGCCGCGCTTGACGCTGTTTCGGTCGCGCGGATCGCGGCCGTCATCGTTGACTACCTGCGAGGCGGCGGCATGGCGATTTTCACGACGCATCAGGAAGTCGATCTGGCGGGTGTGCAAGTGGAGTCGCTCGAATTGGGAGCGCGGTAGTGGCCGCGACGGCGGGCGCAGCCTGCCGCGCCGTGGTGGCCCGCGATCTTCTGATCGCGACGCGCCGGCGCAGCGATGTGCTGACGACATTCTTCTTTTTCGTGATCGTCGTGAGCCTCTTCCCGCTCGGTGTCGGACCGCAGCCGGACACGCTGCGCGAAATAGCGCCAGGGGTGGTTTGGGTGGCCGCACTGCTCGCGGCGATGTTGTCGCTGGCCAGGATGTTCGGCGCCGACTACGCCGACGGAACGCTGGAACAATTGGTGCTGACCCCGCAGCCGCTGACGCTGCTGGTGTTGTCGAAAGTCCTGGCGCATTGGCTGACGACCGGGTTGCCGCTGGTGCTGATCGCGCCGGTGCTGGGGCTGCAGTTTGATTTGCCGGGCGATGCGCTGGCGACATTGCTGGTATCGCTTCTGGTCGGGACGCCGGCGCTTTCGTTGATTGGCGCCGTCGGCGCGGCTCTGACGCTGGGCGTTCGTGGCGGTGGTGCGCTGACCTCGCTGCTGGTATTGCCGCTTTATGTGCCAGTGCTGGTGTTTGGCGCGGGGGCGGTGACGGCATCGGCAACCGGGCTCGGCGTAACGGGGCATTTGTCCCTGCTGGGTGCGATGTCACTGGCCGCGCTGGTGTTTGCTCCCTGGGCAACCGCGATGGCATTGAGAATTTCACTGGAATAGATTCGCGACATGAACTGGTTGAAGTATTCCTCGCCGCAGACCTTCTACCCGCTAGCCGGAAGAATGGTGCCGTGGTTCATGGGCATCGCCGCCGTCCTTGGCCTGGTCGGGCTGTATTTAGCCTTCTTCGCCGCGCCTACGGACTTTCAGCAGGGGGATTCCTATCGGATCATCTTCATCCACGTGCCGGCGGCGTGGATGTCGATGTTCATCTATATGGTCATGGCCTTCTGGGCAGGCGTCGGCCTCGCATTCAACACCCGGTTGTCGTCGATGACTGCGCATGCGCTCGCCCCTACCGGCGCCCTGATGACGTTTATCGCGCTGTGGACCGGCGCTTTCTGGGGCAGGCCAACCTGGGGCGCATGGTGGGTATGGGATGCGCGCCTGACTTCCGAACTGATCCTGCTCTTCCTGTACATGGGCTACCTGTCGCTGGTTGCCGCGATCGACGATCCACGCCGCGCCGACAAGGCGTCTGCGGTGCTCGCGCTGGTGGGCGCCATCAACGTGCCAATCATTTATTTTTCGGTCAAGTGGTGGAATACCCTGCATCAGGGTTCGTCGGTCAGCATTACGCGGGCCCCCAGCATGGCCAGCGTCATGCTAATCGGCATGCTGGTAATGGTGTTCGCTTTCTGGGCGTATTCGATCGCTGCAGTGTTGATGCGGGTGCGCTGCGAGATCCTCGAGCGCGAGCGCGGCGCCGCGTGGACAAAGGGGCTTAAGGATTCTTGACCGCGTAGGGTATCTGTGTGCTCCGCGGTGATAGTTCTAGTTTATTTGGCGAGGTGAGAAATGCAGTGGGGTAGTGTTTCGGAATTCTTTGCGATGGGTGGCTACGGCCTGTACGTATGGGGCGCCTATGCCGTGACTGCGGTGGTTATCGTCGCCGAGATGGTCATGCTGGTGCGGCGCGGCAGAACTCTGCGCGCAGGGGCGGGTCGTAGTTCGCATGCTCAATCGGATTGAATGTCGATGAAGCCACGCCATAAGCGCATAGCGCTGATCGTTGCCGGCCTGGCGACTCTGGGTATTGCCGCAACGCTGGTGCTGAGTGCCTTCCGCAGCAATCTGGTGTTTTTCTTCACGCCCACTCAAGTGGCCGCGCACGAAGCGCCGCAAGGCCGCAATTTCCGTATCGGCGGCCTGGTCGAAAAGGGCAGCGTCAAGCGCCAGCCCGATGGCGTTACCGTGCGTTTCGTCGTGACCGATACTGCGAAGAGCGTGCCGGTCACGTTTACGGGCATCCTTCCCGACCTGTTCAAGGAAGGCAAGGGCGTCGTCGCCCAGGGCAAGCTCGGCGCAGACGGCGTATTCGCCGCTTCCGAAGTGCTGGCGAAGCACGACGAGAACTACATGCCGCCGGAAGCCGCCGACGCCGTCGAGCGCGCAAACAAGGCGATGAAGGAATCGCAGAAGACTTTGGTAACAAAGCCGTGAATGTCGTGAATATCGTGAATGCCGTGAATGTCGTAACAGCGAATACCTGGCTTCGCTGGCGATATCGAAACCACATGGCAGTATTTGCCTTTCACGAATCACGTCATTTACGATTTCAGGGGAACACTTGTGCCGCTTGCGGCGCACGACATTCACGGTATTTCACATGATTCCGGAACTCGGACAGTTCGCACTGATCGTCGCACTCTGCATTGCACTCACGCAGGCGATTTTGCCGCTGATCGGCGCAGCGCGCGGCAACGCCGTCTGGATGGGCGTTGCGCGGCCGGCAGCCCAGGGCCAGTTCGTATTCGTGGTCATCGCGTTCGCCTGTCTGGCGTATTCCTTCGTAGCCAACGATTTCTCGGTCCTGAACGTCGCCACCAATTCGAATTCCAGCCTGCCGTGGTTCTATCGCTTTGCCGCAACCTGGGGCAGCCACGAAGGTTCGCTGCTGCTGTGGGTGCTGATGCTGACGGTGTGGATGCTCGCGGTGAGTGTCTTCAGCCGTCATTTGCCGCTGGAAATGGTGGCGCGCATCCTTGGCGTGATGGCGCTGATTTCCATCGGCTTCCTGTTGTTCATGTTGTTTACTTCCAATCCGTTCCAGCGGCTGCTGCCCGCCGCGCCCGACGGCAACGACCTGAATCCGCTGCTGCAGGATCCGGGCATGGTGATCCATCCGCCGATGCTGTACATGGGCTACGTCGGGTTCTCCGTCGCGTTTGCCTTTGCCATCGCCGCGTTGCTGGGCGGAAAACTCGACGCCACCTGGGCGCGCTGGTCGCGACCGTGGACGACGATGGCGTGGGTTTTTCTGACCGTCGGCATCGCACTGGGCAGCGGCTGGGCGTATTACGAGCTTGGCTGGGGCGGCTGGTGGTTCTGGGATCCGGTCGAGAATGCGTCGTTCATGCCCTGGCTGGTCGGCACGGCGCTGATGCATTCTTTGGCGGTGACCGAGAAGCGGGGTGGCTTCAGGGTGTGGACCGTGCTGCTGGCGATCATCGCGTTTTCCCTGTCGCTGCTCGGAACCTTCCTGGTCCGCTCCGGAGTGCTGACTTCGGTGCATGCTTTCGCGACCGATCCGGCGCGCGGCGTCTTCATCCTCTTCTTTCTGGTGATCGTCATCGGCGGCTCGCTGGCCTTGTTCGCCTGGCGCGCTCCACGCGTGGGTCTTGGCGGCAGCTTCGAACTGTTGTCCCGTGAATCGGCCTTGCTTGCCAACAACGTGTTATTGCTGGTGGCGGCGGCGTCGGTCCTGCTGGGGACACTGTATCCGTTGTTCCTCGATGCGCTCGGACTTGGAAAGATTTCCGTAGGACCACCTTATTTCGAATCCGTGTTCGTGCCTCTGATGACGCCGGCCATCTTTCTGATGGGCGTGGGCCCCCTCGCGAAATGGAAGCAGGCGCGCGTTCCCGAGTTGGCGGTGCGGCTGAAATGGGCTTTCGTCATTGCGCTGGTCACGGCGCTCCTGCTCCCGTTAACGCTGGGCAAATGGACACCGATGATCGCTTTCGGCTTGTTGCTGGCCTTGTGGGTGGCCATCTCCAGCTTCGTGAACCTGCAACAGCGTGTGGCGTTACTGCGCGTGACCAGCGGACGCAGTATCGGCTCGCAGTTGGGTGCCATTCCGCGCGGCTACTACGGAATGCTGCTGGCCCATCTCGGTGTTGCCGTTTTCATCACCGGCGTTACGCTCGTGAAAGGTTACGAGGTGGAGAAGGACGTACGCATGCAGCCGGGCGACACCGTCGAGGTTGGCGGTTACACTTTCCAGCTCGACGGATTGAGCAAGGTGCCGGGCCCGAACTACGAGGCGACGCGCGGCGCGATATCGGTAAGCAAGGGTGGAAAAAAAGAGCGCACGATGTATCCGGAGAAACGCTTCTATCAGGTCCAGCAGATGCCGATGACCGAAGCGGCAATCGATACCGGCCTGACGCGCGACCTCTACGTGTCGCTTGGCGAACCGGTCGACGGCGGCGCCTGGGTCGTGCGTATCTATCACAAGCCGTTCGTGGACTGGATCTGGGGCGGCGCATTCGTCATGGCGCTCGGCGGCATTCTGGCCATTTCCGATAAACGGTATAGGTTGGCCAAACGAGCGGAGCGCGAAGCATCTGTTGCCGCAGCCGTGACGGCCTGATCGATGGTTTTCCCGTTCACCATTTACCCTTCACCGTTCACCGACTTTAGATGAAACGCTTTCTTCCGCTGGGCATCTTCCTGGTGCTCGCCGTCTTTCTCGCGGTCGGACTCGGCCTGGATCCGCGCGAAGTGCCTTCTCCGCTGATCGGAAAGGCGGCGCCCGAGTTCCGGTTGCCGCAACTGCAGGATCCCGGCCAGATGCTCGGCACCGAAGATCTCAAAGGCAAAGTCTGGATTCTCAACGTGTGGGCCTCCTGGTGCGTGGCCTGTCTGGAAGAACATCCGATCCTGGTCGACTTTTCGAAGCAGAATGTGCTGCCGATCTATGGACTCAATTACAAGGACAAGCGCGAGGACGCACTGGGCTGGCTGGGCAAGCATGGCAACCCGTATACCTTGTCCATACAGGACGGCGACGGTCGCGTGGGAATCGATTATGGCGTGTATGGCGTGCCGGAAACTTATGTGATCGACCGCAATGGGATCATTCGCTACAAACGCATCGGTCCCGTCACGGTGCAGATACTCGATGAGAAAATCCTGCCGCTGATCAGGCAGCTCCGGGGATGAAGGCCGTATTCGCAATTCTGCTGCTCGTACTCCCGGCATTGTGTGCGGCGAGGGAAGCGCCTCCCGCGGCGGACGACCCCGTACTCGAGAAGCGCGTCGTCAGACTGACTTCCGAACTGCGCTGCCTGGTGTGCCAGAATCAGTCGCTGGCGGATTCGCACGCCGATCTGGCGATCGATCTCAAGAATCAAGTGCGCAGCCAGATGGAGGCGGGCAAGAGCGACGCCGAAATCCGCGACTACATGGTCGCGCGCTATGGCGATTTCGTGCTATACGATCCGCCGTTCAAATTGAGCACGCTGCTGCTCTGGGCGGGACCGTTCGGACTGCTGTTCGTCGGACTGCTGGGCCTTGCCGTTTACTTGCGCAGCCGGCGCCGTCGATTGCCTGAGGCCGAGCTGACCACCGCGGACCATGCGCGCGCTGAAGCAATATTGCGCGGCGGATCCCGGAACGAGTCGCAATGATTGCGTTCGCCGCAGCGGCCTTCTTTCTGCTCGTTGCGGCGCTGGCCATTGTGCTGTGGCCGCTGCTGAAGCGTTCAAAGTCTGCCGTTTTCGGACGGGAACTGTCCAACCTCGACATCCATCGCGATCAGTTCTCTGAGCTGGGGAAAGACCTCGAAGCCGGCACGCTGGACGCGGATCGTTACGAGCAGGCCAGGAACGAACTGGAGAGACGTGTCCTCGAAGAAGACGTGACGCCGGCCCATGCTCCGCAAGCGACCTCCTCCGGCAAGGCGGTTCCGGTCGCCCTCGGCATACTGATTCCGCTCACGTCCATCCTCTTGTACCTGTATCTTGGCAATCTGCAGGGAGTTGGAGCACCGCGCCATCCAGCCGCCGATCTGTCGTCGATCACGGCGGATCAGTTCCAGGATATGACCGCGAAGCTGGCTGCGCGCATGCAACAGAATCCGGGAGATGCGGAGGGCTGGAAAATGCTTGGTCGGGCCTATCGTGCCATGGAGCGTTACGGCGAAGCCAATGGCGCATACAAGAAAGCGGTGGAATTGCGTCCGCAGGATGCTGACTTGCTGGCGGACTACGCCGAGTCGCTGGCATTGGCCGCCGGACGCACGCTGGCGGGGGAACCGACCAGATTGCTGGATCGCGCCCTCAAACTCGAACCGCGCAATACCAAGGTGCTCACGCTGTCGGGCAGCGCGGCGTTCGAGCGCAAGGATTACAAGGTCGCGATTGGTTATTGGGAGATGGTCCTCAAACAACCCGGCGTCGCTGGCGAACTCGCGCAGGCACTGGAGAAGGGGATAGCCGAATCGAGGTCGAATCTGACCGGCAAGCCGGTCGCGGCTGTTCCTGCCGGAAAGGAGCGCGTGACCGGAGTGGTGAATCTTGACGATTCCCTGAAGGGCAAGGTCGGGCCGGACGACACGGTGTTCGTGTTTGCGCGCGCCGCGACCGGGCCGCGCATGCCGCTGGCGATCGTGAAAATAAAAGTCGCCGATCTTCCCTATAAATTCTCGTTCGACGATTCCATGGCGATGATGCCGGAGATAAAATTGTCCCGGTTCGCCGATGTCGTGATCGGCGCGCGGGTTTCCAAGTCCGGCGGCGCCACGCCGCAGGCCGGAGATCTTCAAGGAAGCAGCGACAAGGTCAGGCCCGGCCGGACCGGCGTTCTCGTTACGATCGACCGGGCGGTCGCCGGACCATGACGCTGTCGCGCGCTGTGCTCGTAGCGTGGCTGTTGTTCATCGGCGGCACTTTTTCTACGCTGGCCCAGGCGCCGAGCAAGATCAAACTCAAACCGGAAGTCGAGAAATTCATCACGCAAATGGTGCAGCAGCACCAGTACGATGAATCCGCCCTGCGCCAGATGCTCTCGCAACTGAAAAGCAACGAGGGGGTGGTCAAGGCGATCAACGCGCCGGCGACTTCGAAGCCGTGGTACGAATTCCGCAACATTTTCGTAACCCCGACCCGTACCAGCGGCGGCGTCGACTTCTGGAACGAGAATGCGGAACAGCTCAAACGGGCGCGGGAAATCTACGGCGTGCCGGAGGAGATCATCGTAGCCATCATCGGCGTCGAAACGATTTACGGCAAGCGCACGGGCTCATTCAGGGTCGTCGACGCGCTCTATACGCTGGCTTTCGAAATGCCGGAACGCGCAATCTACTTCCGCGGCGAACTCGAGCAGTTTCTGCTCCTTACGCGCGAGAATGGCCTCGATCCCGTCACGGTCAAGGGCTCTTTTGCCGGAGCGATCGGCATGCCGCAGTTCATGCCGACCAGCTACCGGCGTTTCGCGGTGGATTTCGACAGCGACGGAAAAATAAATCTCTGGGAAAACGTTCCCGACGTCATCGGCAGCGTGGCGAACTACCTGCATTTCTTCGGCTGGGTGGCAGGTCAGCCGATCGTCGTGCCCGCGCGCATCAGCGGAACGGACTACAAGGAGATCGTCGAGAAGGGCTTCAAACCGCACCTGACGCTGGCGCAGATGCTGCCGAAAGGCGTGGAGCCGACGGACGCCATACCTGCGGAGCTGGTGGCCGGCCTGTTCGCGTTGGACCTCGAATCAGGGCCGGACTATTGGCTCGCATTCAATAATTTCTACGTCATTACCCGTTACAACCGCAGCAAGAACTATGCGATGGCGGTATATCAACTCGCCAACGCGATCGCGCGCGAGCGCGAAAGCCAGGCTTCGGCGCAGTCGGCGTCCGCGCCAAATCAATAGCTTTCAATCCCGTCCTTCGGCGATTTTTTTCAGGCGGTAAAGCAGTTCGAGCGCTTCCTTTGGCGACAGCGCGTCGGGATCGAGTCCGAGTACGGCTTCCTGCAGGGGATTCTCTTGCCCGTCCTGGCGCGGTGCCGGTGAGGAAAAAAGATCGCGCTGCGGTCCGTGTCCGGCCGCTTCCTCCTCGAGTTTGGCCAAATGCCTTTTTGCCGCACGCACGACGACAGCCGGCACGCCTGCAAGCTGAGCGACCTGGATGCCATAACTTTGCGAAGCCGGGCCATCCTCGACGGCATGCAGGAATACGATCTTGTCCTTGTGCTCGACTGCATCGAGATGCACGTTGGCGACCTGCGGGTATTCGTCCGCCAGCCGGGTGAGTTCGAAGTAGTGGGTGGCGAACAGCGTATAGCTCCGGCTCGCTTCCACGAGTTGGCGGGCAATGGCGATTGCCAGCGCCATGCCATCGAAGGTCGATGTGCCGCGGCCGACCTCGTCCATCAGTACCAGCGAAATATTGGTGGCGTTGTGCAGGATATTGGCGGCTTCGGTCATTTCCACCATGAAAGTGGAGCGGCCACCGGCGAGATCGTCGGAGGCGCCAATGCGCGTGAAAATCTGGTCCACCGGTCCGATGACGGCGCGCCTGGCTGGCACGAACGAGCCGACGTGCGCGAGCAGAACAATCAGCGCGGTCTGGCGCATATAAGTGGATTTGCCGCCCATGTTCGGGCCGGTGATCAGCAGCAACCGGCGCGCGTCGTCCAACCGTGTGTCGTTGGCGATGAATTCGTCGATCTGTCTTTCGACCACGCAGTGGCGTCCAGCCTCGATCTCGAGTTTCTCCTCGTCCGTGAACTGCGGCGCCGAATAGCCCAGCGTCGCGGCGCGTTCGGCAAGCGTGACCAGCGCATCGAGCTCGGCGAGAGCACCCGCCAGGCGTTGAAGAACCGGTAGATTCGGTGCCAGGTCGTCGAGCAGCTTTTCGTACAAATATTTTTCCCGCGCGAGCGCGCGGTCCTGTGCGGACAATGCCTTGTCCTCGAACGTTTTCAGTTCCGGCGTAATGTAGCGCTCGGCGTTCTTCAGCGTCTGGCGGCGGCGATAGTCTTCCGGAACCTTTTCCGTATTGGCGTGCGTTACCTCGATGTAGAAACCATGCACGCGGTTGTATTCGACTTTCAGGTTGGCGATGCCGGTGCGGCTGCGTTCGCGTACTTCCAGCGCAATCAGGAATTCCCCGCAGTTGTTCTGGATTCCCCGCAGCTCATCCAGGTCGGCGTCGAAACCGTCGTTGATGACACCACCCTCGCGGATGATTGCGGCGGGTTCCGGCAGGATCGCGCGCGCAAGCAGATCGGTGAGTTCCGGAAGCGGGCCGAGATCATCCGACAAGGCCTGCAGTCGCGGGCTGGACAGCACCCCAAGCAGGGATTTGAGGACGGGCAGGGCAACAAGCGTTTCGCGCAGTGCGGACAGGTCTCGCGGGCGCGCGTTCCTGAGGGCAATGCGCGCGGTGATGCGTTCAACGTCGCTGATCCCGCGAAGTGCGTCATGAAGTTTCCGGTAGGGATCCTCCGCGCTCGCTCCGCGCAGGATGGCCACTGCATCCAGACGGGCTGATACCACCGTGCGATCGCGCAGCGGATGATGCAATGCATGCCGCAACCAGCGCGAGCCCATCGTCGTAGCGCAGGTGTCGAGCAGGGACAACACGGTGGGTTCGGGATCGCCGCGCAGGGTTTCGGAGATTTCCAGGTTGCGGCGCGTGGCGGCATCCATGCGCACATATTCGGAATCTCGCTCCACGGCGAGCGCTCGTACGTGGGCGATCGACGCGGCTTGGGTCGAGCGAGCGTATTCGAACAACGCCCCCGCCGCGCCAAGGGCAGGACCGAGTTCATCCGCGCCGAAACCGGACAGATCCCGCGTATTGAAGTGCCGGATCAGTACGCGGTTCGCGGCGTCGCGATCGAATTGCCAGGCGCTCAGCCGTTTGACGACGGCGCCCGAAGTTTCCGTGATGGAATCGTCGCAGTCGTCCGCCATCAGAATTTCCGCGGGTTGCAGGCGCTGCAATTCGGATGCGAGATTTTCCCTTCGGGTTTCCAGCGCGACGAAGCGACCGCTCGCGAGCGAAAGCCAGGCGATGCCCAGCTGGTCGCCTTGCAGATTGATGGCGAGCAACAGATTCTCGCGGCGGTCGTCGAGCAGGGCCGCATCGGTGAGCGTGCCCGGCGTGACGACGCGGGTAACCTGGCGATCGACCGGGCCTTTCGATGTGGCGGGATCGCCGATCTGCTCGCAGATCGCCACCGATTCGCCGAGCTTCACCAGCTTGGCGAGATACTGCTCGACGGAATGGTAGGGAACGCCGGCCATTTTGATCGGTTCGCCGGCTGAAGCGCCACGCTGGGTCAGCGTGATGTCCATCAGCTTCGCGGCGCGGACGGCATCTTCGAAGAACAACTCGTAGAAGTCCCCCATGCGATAGAACAGCAGCTTGTCCGGATGCTCGGCCTTGATGCGCAGATATTGCTGCATCAATTTTGTATGACCCGAAAAGTCAGCCGGTGGCGGCTCGCTTCCGCTAGTGTTGCTTGGGGATAGAAAATTATGCCGTTCCATCTAGCTAATTAGTATCAGTTGACAGATCTCATTATCATGTTCCAACAACGGACTCAGTCATGCAAGCAACGTTGCCAACGTGCCTAGAGTCGGAAGGTACAGAGAATTCTTGTAGACCCCCGAATCTGCACGGGGCACGGGGGTAAATAGGTTTGCTTCTCAGCCCGTTGGGAGGTGCGACGCGTTCAAATCTGTCGATGTGCTCCGCCATCCCTAGACGCCCGTGGATAGCGTGGTAATGATGGGACAGAACCGCGGGCGCTTCCCTTCCTCACATTCGACGATTAGACCCTTGAGCAGACGCCGCATTCGACTCAGGTCGGCCATTCGAGCCTCGATCACCACGAGTTTGTGCTCCGCGAGCAACCTCGTCTCGCGACAGCTCTGGCCGTCTTCAAGCGAGAGCAGGCCCTTTACCTCGTGAAGCGTGAAGCCGAGTTGTTGCGCCCGCTTGATGAAACTTACGCGACTCGCGACTGAAGGTGCATAGCGCCGGTGCCCACCCAGCGGCTTCGCCGGCTCATCAAGAAGCCCGCGTCGCTGGTAGTAACGGATCGTCTCGACGTTCACGCCGGCGGCTTGGGCGACGCGTCCGATCGTTAGTTTTTCTTCCATGAATTACCTCTTGATTCTGGACTATGGTACGGCATTTATGCTACTCCTGACTCACTCAACGTTGGAGTAAAAGAAATGGCCGTATTAACTGAAAGGGGCACACTGATAGCCGGTATCGTGGCCGCCATCGGGGCTTCGGTATGCTGCGTTGGACCACTCATCTTGCTTGGGGTCGGCATCACTGGAGCGTGGATCAGCAACCTCACGGCGCTGGAGCCCTACCGGCCGATCTTCATCGGCTTGACTCTATTGTTTCTGGGTCTGGCGTTTCGAAAACTCTACCTCGTACCACAGGTATGCGAACCGGGGACATCTTGCGAAAACCCGAGCACCACTGGACGTCAACGCATCGCCTTCTGGATCGTCAGCGTTCTACTGCTCGGTCTGCTAGCGGTGCCGTTGATCGCCCCCTTACTCTATTGATTGGAGAAAGCACCATGCGTATACACGCTGCGATCGCTGCACTCACTATCACGGCGGCTACTTCTACGTTCGCCGGTTCGCCGCAAACAGTCGTGCTCGACGTTGAGAACATGACGTGCTCCGTGTGTCCGATCACCGTCAAAAAGGCCCTGCAAAGGGTGGATGGTGTCGTGGACGCGAAGGTGGACTTGGGTCAAAGAACTGCGACGGTCAGATTCGATCCGGACAAAGCCAATGTCACGAACCTGGTCCAGGCGACCACTAATGCAGGATTTCCGGCCACTGTTCACAAATGAGCCATTGATGAGCACGCTCACTCTTGAGTCCGTCATCACTTGCCCGCAGTGCGGCTTCGAGAAACTGGAACTCATGCCTACGGACGCGTGTCAGTTCTATTACCAATGCGCGGGATGCAAGGCGCTGCTGCACCCCAACCGAGGGGATTGCTGTGTATTCTGTTCGTTCGGGTCGGTCAGGTGCCCGCCAATCCAGGAGGCAAGAGGGTGTTGTTAGCAGCGGGTATGCATGGAACTCTCGCGGCAAACGACGCGGTCTACCTCGATCTGCCGAACCTGTGGCGACGGTGGCGAGCGGTCGAGCCACGCGATGGGGTAGTGCGAGAGACCGGGAACAGGCGACTCCACACGGCGGCGACAAGTCCAGCGCAAGCGTGCCGACCAAGACGGGTTGCCACAATGCCGCCAGTCCGGCGTGCCTGTGGATCATGATCACCGGATTTGCTCCAGTCGGAGAATGTACCGTCTTATAACAGGCTATGCTGAAGAGGGCGCCCCCTTGATGACTGCCGAATAGCGATCGGGGCCGTGCGGCAGATGCGCGCGTCAGTCCAAGCAAAAAAATTGCGGATCCCCCAAGCGAAACCAAAAGGAAAGGGGACACTGGCGGCGATACGACGTAGAGTGCCAAAGTTACGCCGACTGCGGCCCCAAGCCCACACCAAAACAAACAGATACAAATGTGGGGGAAATGAGCACGAAATTCAACATGCGGGGGCGCTTCGTGAGAGCCCAGGTACGCCGTGAAGGGGCTCGCGCGGCTAACCTGAGTTGATGGTCTTCGTGGCGCGACCGGCTCAATACTTCTACCGCGGTGGCAAGTTGCGGCCGCATCGGCCTCGCGCAATTCTCAACTTAGCACCGCTCGAGCCCCGCGAGCGCAGTGTCCACGATTTCCCTGAGTACTTTTTTCGGCGGCCGCGTCTTCGCCAGCACGTTCAACCCCTGCAATACGCATAGCAGGTAAGCGGATTGTTCCGGACCGACATCTTCGGCGAGGGCACCTTCGGATCGGGCGCGCGCAAGGGCTGACTGGAACGCGGCGTCCACGCGCCCGAGGTGGACTGCAATCTTCGCTGCAATTTCAGGATCGCGTTGCGCGAGTTCCGTCACCGCATTCGTGATCAGGCAGCCCCAACGTCGCTTGCCGTCGACGATGGCATCGACGAGATAGTCGAAATACGCGCGGATACCCCCCATTCCGGAGGAGGCGCCGCCGATGCGCTCTATCGCCTCGCGGGACACCGTATCGATGTACCGGTCCATGGCAGCAAGGAACAATCCGCGCTTGTCGCCGAACGCCGCGTAGATGCTTCCTGAATGCAGGTCCATCGATCTGCACAAGTCCTGCATACCGGTGCCGTCATAGCCGTTTTGCCAGAACGTTTCGACGGCTCGATCGACGGCGGTGTTGGTATCGAATTCCCTCGGGCGCGGCATTGTTGATCTAAATATTAAGAAAGAAGCGCGAATTATGTCATGTCCGTATGGGAAATGCCGAAAAGCATTGACGCCAATATTATTGAATATATAATCAAGAACGACACGTTTTCAGAGTCATCCAAACAACGCAAGGACGGACGCAGATGCGCATTGCAATTATGGGAAGCGGCGGGGTAGGGGGATATTTCGGTGCGAAGCTTGCGCGCGCGGGATGCGATGTCACTTTCATTGCGCGGGGTGCCCACTTGGACGCCATGCGCAAGAACGGGCTGCTCGTGGAAAGTGGGTCGGGAAATGTTCATATTGAATCGCCGAAAGTGACCAGCGATCCGGCCGGCATCGGCACGGTCGACCTGGTGATGTTCGGCGTCAAACTGTGGGACACCGAGTCGGCGGCCAGGGCAATCCTGCCGCTCGTCGGTCTGCGGACCCGTATCGTTTCTTTCCAGAACGGCGTACAGAAGGACGAACTGCTGCGCTCGGTAGTCGGGGAGAACGCGGTGATGGGCGGTGTCTGCTACATCGCGGCGACCATTGCGCGTCCCGGGGTCATCCAGCATGGCGGCGCCATGCAAAAGCTAGTGTTCGGCGAGTATGGCGACAAGTCTTCGAAGCTCGGCCAGGATTTTCTGGAGGCGTGCAAGAAGGCCGGCATCGATGCGGAGGTCAGCGCGGATATTCGGCGCGCGACCTGGGAGAAGTTTGTTTTCCTCGTTGGCTTGTCCGCGACTACCGCAACTATGCGCGCGCCGGTCGGGGTGGTCCGGTCGAATCCACGGGCCAGGGCGATGCTTCTCGATGCCATGCGAGAGGTCGTTGCTGTCGGACGCGCGGAGGGCGTCGCGCTTGCGGAAGGTTTCGCCGACAACCGGCTAGCGTTCTGCGACAGCCTGCCGCCTGAGATGGGCGCATCGATGCGAAACGACCTCGAGCGCGGCAATCGCCTGGAAGTCGAGTGGCTCAGCGGCGACGTCGTCGAGCGCGGAAAGCGACTGGGAATTCCAACTCCAGTGAACCGGACCGTTTACGACATCCTGTCCCTGCACGCGCAGGGCCGCCAGGCAAACTGAGATGGCGCACGATCTCACGGTCCGGTCCCTGCAAGGCAGGGCGGTTAGCGTTCCCATGAAGCGCCCGCTGGGAACCAGCGCGCAAACCATTCGCGAGGCGCCGTTGTTGCTGCTCGATCTGGTCACCGAAGAAGGTATCACCGGGCGTTCCTATCTGTTCTGCTACATGCCCTCTGTGGCCGGTGCCATTCTCGAGATCGTCGACGGGATCGCCGCGCAGATCAAAGGCGATCCGGTATCGCCGCTAGAAATTTCCGCGAAGCTGACACGGCAGTACCGGCTCGTCGGCGTCCGCGGCGTCGTCGCGATGGCGCAGGCGGGTCTGGATGTGGCATGCTGGGACGCGCTTGCGATCGCCGCCGGAATGCCGCTAGTGCAGTTTCTCGGCGGCACACCAAAACTTGTTTCCACCTACAACAGCAACGGCCTGGGCCTCATCGACCTGGCCCTTGTCGGCGACGAAGCCGCGCAACTGGTCGAAGAAGGATTTCGCGCGATCAAATTGCGTCTGGGCCGGCCGACACTCGAGGCTGACATCGCCGCGGTTCATGCCGCGCGAGGCGCCATTCCAGCCGATGTGAAACTGATGGTGGACTTCAACCAGGCCCTCGAGCTTTCCGGTGCGCTGGAGCGCGGGCGTGCAATCGACCAGGAAGACGTGTACTGGATCGAGGAGCCGGTCCGCCACGACGACTACGAAGGCTACTCGACATTGTGCGAGGAGCTCGCGACGCCCATCCAGCTTGGCGAGAACTTCCAGGGGCCACGCCCGATGGCGGCGGCGATCGCGGCCCGTGCCGGCGATTTCATGATGCCCGACCTCGAGCGGATCGGTGGTGTCAGCGGCTGGATGCGGGCTGCGGCACTGGCCGACGCGGCGGGAATCAAGATCTCGTCGCATCTCTTTCCCGAGGTCAGCTCACATCTCCTGGCGGCTACGCCAACAGCGCACTGGCTCGAATATGTCGATTGGGCGAACCCCATTCTCGAGGAACCGCTCGCGATCCGGAACGGCTTTGCGGAGGTGTCTACGTCGCCCGGGACGGGGTTGCAATGGAACGAGGATGCGGTTGCGCGCTATCTGATATGAGCCACGGGCAAATCCGTCCGAAAGCATTCATGGAGGCGATGATTGATTAGATCCTGGACAACTAAGTTCGCCGAGTGGGCGCCGGTTCCGCTGCGATTGATCGTAGGCTATGGCTTCATGGTGCACGGTTACGCCAAGATCCTGAACGGGCCCGAGCGTTTCGTCGACATCATGCAGGCGATCGGCGTTCCCGCACCCGAGCTGATGGCGTGGACGACCATCGTCATCGAACTCGCGGGCGGGCTTGCCATCCTGGCGGGCGCGTTCGTGCCGTTGGTCAGCGTGCCGATGGCCGCGATCCTGCTCGTCGCGACGCTTACCGTGCATCTTCCCTACGACTTCAGCTCGATCAAGCTGCAGGCCGTGACGGCAGCCGGCGCGCAGTTCGGCCAGCCGGGCTATGAGACCGACCTGCTGTACCTGGCGTGCCTTGCAGCGCTCGTGCTCGGGGGGGCAGGACCGTACTCGGTCGACGGGTGGCTCGCTCGTTCCGCAGAGAAAAAGTGACGTAACCTGAATCTTTCGATGCATGCCGCCGCCGGTCGCGAACAAACAGGAGAACCGAATGGCACTGGTGAGAAGCAAGCTGGAACCGTCCCATCTTCAGCGCAACGAGGATGATTTTTCCATCGTCAGGCAGATTGCCGAGAGCGGAAAAGACGGACCGGTCCTGATGCTGAATATGAACCGCTACAGCGTGGATTCCGGTTATCCGGACGGAGGTGTTTACAAGCAGTACATCGCCGGCCTGGGAAAATTTCTGGAAGGAGCCGGAGCGGAACTGCTTTGGCGCTTTCCCGTCTACGGGCAGGCGGTCGGCGAACAGAAGATCCACGAGATCCTTGCCTGCTGGTATCCGGTGCACAAGATTTTCCTGAACCTCTATCATGCGCCCGGCGCCGAGGAGAATTTTCGCCTCAAGGGTCTGTGCGTTGAGTATGCCGTGATTCATCGCTGCCCTGGCAACCGGGCTCCCTTTGCCCCGGGAAGTTGGCATGCATGAACAGAGGCGGTTCAGCCTGATCTCATTTTTCCCCGTCAGTGCGTTTGTGCGGGTCCGAGCCCGTCCAGAAAAAAATATTCCTACCGGAATGACACCTCGCGATCATCGGGCATCGTGTTCTGCGGATGCCCCGCAGAGCGCATGGTGCAATGGCTGTACTATCGCGAGCCGCACCTGACAAAACGCGAGATAGCAACGATGAGCTTGGGCGACATCAAAGCGCTAACATTCGACACGGGAGGCACCATTCTCGACTGGCATACGGGCTTGCGCACAGCCTTTGCTGAAGTCGGCGCCAAACACGGCGTAAAGCAGGACTGGCCCGGGCTCGCAAACGAGTTCCGGCGGCGCTCGCTCAAGGGAATGCTGAATCACGGCGAGCACGCACCAGTGACGAAGAATTTCGACGACGTGCATCGCGAGACGCTCGACCAACTGCTCGTGGAGAACCGGCTAGAGATGTTCACGCCGGAGGATCGGCGCACCATCTGGCGTGACGCGATTCACAGCCTGAGCTGTTGGCCGGACTTTCCCGCTACGCTCCCCAGGTTGCGCGAAAAGTTCTTCTGTGTGTCGTTCACGATCCTGAGCTTTCGCATCATCATGGACACCGCCCGACGCAATGGCTTGAGCTGGGACGCGGTCGTGTCCTGCGAGGCCATCGGCAAGTACAAGTTGCTGCCAGAGGCTTACCTGACGTGCGCAAAGTATCTGCAACTCGCGCCGGGCGAAATCTGCATGGTGGCGTGCCACAACTTCGACCTCAATGCCGCCAGGGCGTGTGGTTTCAAAACGGCGTTCGTGCGTCGACCGGACGAATGGGGCGCAGCAGGGGCGCCTGACCCCGAACCGACGCCGCATCACGACATCGTCGTGGACAGCTTCCCGGAGCTGGCGCGCAAACTGGGTGCGATGCTGTGACGCCCTCGGTTGTGCGTGACACCTTCAGCCATGGCTTCCGGGGATTGCAAATTCTTATACGTCGGTTCGATTCCGACCCGCGCCTCCGAACCCTAGTTCAAAAGTGTCTAAAAACCGGTACAGCCCCACCGTCACGAAGAAGGTCCACAGCATCCTTGGGGAAGAAGTTTCCGTATATCAGGCGAGCGCCTTTTCGAGTGAAGCCGACATACTGGCGGTGGTATAAGACCGTTAGCGGTGGAAGTGTTTGACCCGCGGTCCTAGGCAATGAAAGAAACATTTTCAGGTCTGATTCTAGCCGCGCGACATCCTCAATCGAGGGTATCCAAAGAGGCTCGTCTGGCATTGGCGTGGGTCGCGAGCACTGACGAAACAATTCGGCCCCGCGATTTAATGGAACAACGTGGATACCGTGCGGCGCCAGACAAAGCGCTCTGCTGTTTTGGGCTAACGCACTCAATGAAAGAATGGCGTAAAGAATGTTTATATTCGTGCGCATTGGCAAAAAACTTAATCCTTCTACGTAGGCCACTGCGCGTAACAGGCGCCGACAGATGTACCGCGGATACGGGAGCCTCAGATTCCGACTATCCGGGGCTGAGTCCGAGTCCCCCGAACGGCGCTCACCTGGCGAGTGGGGCAAAGTCAGAAATACTCACGTCGAACGTCGCAATTGCTGTCCGGCGAGGCGTCCTAGATATTCTCCAGGTGTGTCTTCGTCGCACTCGGCGCCCGGACTTTCATTTGTTTTAATAGGGAGTCCAGGGAAGTCGAAAGTTTCTTGAGCGCGCGCCTATCCAGTTTCTCCAACGCATCGGGAAGCACCCCGCGGGCTGGCTTTGGTGCCCGGGCCACGACTTTCTTTCCCGCAATGGTCAGTTGCAATCTCACGACTCGATTGTCCCCGGCCTCACGCACGCGCCGCAATAATCCGGACGAGTTCAGATTCTCCACCAGGTTGCTGACGGTGGATTGATGCAGTGACATCTTTTGCGTGAGATCGGAAACGCGAAGTCCCGGCTGAGCGTTGATCTCCGATAACGCCCAAAGCTGCGCTCCGCTGACTCCTGCTACTTTCTTTACTGCCGCGAAGTGCAACTTGGCCGCCCGAAATACCTCTCGAAACCGCCCCAGCACCTCGGTAGCCAATTCATTCGTATCCGGTGCCGCGTTTACGGCCAGTGGTCTCGTTCTGTCGGACTTGTGTTTTGCTGTCCTGCCTGAGGTCTGTCTTTTCATCGTCATTGGAAGGTAGATTATGTTTTGAATCACGCGGAGTAATGGTATTCGATATTTGAAGGCAACCAGCCATCTTCTATTGCACCGCAACGCGGATTAGGTGCGATGTCCCCTCGAAGGCGCCGGCAGTTTGATAGCCGAAAATATTGAAAATCAAATACTAAAGATTAGAAGGGTATTTTTAAAAATTGTACTTGCAATGCTTGGCGACTGGTCATAGCATTAACATTTGTTCAAATATAATTGCAACAAATTAAAGTGAACTCCGTTAGGCGGATTGAGGCTAAATCCCTGGAATCATGATTCCGGTTCCCGCGAGTGGAAATAATAATGAAAACGTCGTCGCAGATAGTTGTTGGACTCACTGCTTCGGTATTGTCATTTACCGGTGTCCATATGAATTCTGTTTCCCCGTCAGGCGAACTGTCGGGAGACGAGAAGAAGGTCCTTTTTCCTCTTGTTGATGATTGGAAATGTCTTCCGGGAGATGAACGAGAAAGATTTGCCCATGTAGTCGGAGTCTACGGATCCTTGCCCCGGGACATGAAGCACAGGGAGTCAGAAAGGTTTCTCACGTGGGCCATGCCGGACACGGCCGATTGCAGTTCCGCACGTGAGCATTACCGCAAGTATCGATCGCTGCCACCAAATGATCGCCGCGCTTTGATAAAGAAATGGAAGAAAAAGCATCTGGGCTAATCGACATACGAATGTATCTCTCCCCTGCTTCCCGCCCGAAAGGGCGGTCTTTTTGATTTCTTTCGCGTGTGTAGTGGGATGTGCGAATGATCGTTTTGTCCAACGTAAATTGTTGATGACAGAAATTACTCTCGCATGGAGAACATCATGATTGAGTCAATAAAGTGGCGGTGGGTTGCGATGGGCGTTTTTGGAATCCTGCAGGGTTGCGCCCTGCATCCGGAGAATATCCGGATTGATCCCGCGATCGATCTACCCAAATCTCTCTTGGGAGGCACCAATACAATCGGCGTGGCGGCGTCGGATGCGCGCGCGATGAAGAAACTCGGGGAGGTTGGAGATCCGAACCGCGAGATGTTCGACGTTTCAGTCAATGAAGATCCGAGTCCTGCCATTTATTCGCGCGTTTCGAATGCTCTTGGTAAACTCGGCTACAAGGTCGCACCTTACGCGGAAGGCATGGAGCCCACCCTCAAGATCGAGGTGGAGACACTGAAGCTCGACTCCGACAAGCGGGCCTTCGACTTCCTGACCACGCTCCATGCCGAGGTGAGGGCATACGCGCGCAATGGCAAAGAGTCATTGGACAAGAAGTACATCGTCGATCAGTCCATGAACACAGCCGGACCGGCGTACGCCAGCGATTCGACCCGACTGGTCAACAGCGCGGTATCCATGGCGCTGCAGGATATGCTTTCCGATCAGCAGTTGCTCGATGTGCTCAACAGGTGATTTAGAGCAACCACCGAATGTCATGAAGAATATTGATGGGAGCTTGCTGCAGAGCTCAATCCAGGATCTACAGAGATCCGGCGATTTTTGTGAGAACCTCGTTGTGCCGATTCGGTACGAACGGACCTTTGTGCCGGCGTTATGCGCCAAAGTCGATTACTTGGTGCCGCCATGCAAAACCATGGCCACCGGTTAATGAAAGCCGGAAAAAATCTTTACCAGCAATCTCGCGGCGCTGGACAATCGGCGCGATCAAATGGGAGCAATGACCGTGCAATATCGAACCGCAATTCGACCATTCCGAATTTCTACTCTTGCACTGCTATGCGGAGTGCTTGGAGCTTGTTCCACAATGCAGAAGAGCAGCACCGCCGAGAAAACGCTAGAACCGCCAACTGCGTCGGTTTCCGAGACGGCCACGACGCAGGTGCCCAAATCGCCGGCTGCCGAAACGCAAGCACGGGCCTCCGCACCTGAAGGTGCGACTGCCGCGCCTGCGCAGATATCCACGCAAGCTGAAGTAGCAAGCGGCAAGACCGCGACCGCGCCGCAAGCGAGCGCCACGGGCATTGCAAGCGAAGACGTGGACAGCGCGAAGCGCCAGCTTGCCGAGGACCAGGCGGGGATAAACAAACTGCACGACGAACAGGATATGGCCAATCGGCGGATGGACGAGGAAGTTACGAAACAGCGAGCGCAAGAATCGTCTTCGACCGCAACGGAACCGGCTGTGGCTGTGGCTGCGGCAGAACGGCTGGCGTCGCGCGTGGCGGCGACCAAGGGGGATGACCAGATAGCCGTATTCCCCAGTAACCCAAACGTCGCAGACAACAGCTCAAGCCCGTCGTCCGTGCAGCAGCCTCTCCAGCGAAGCGTGTATTTCGATTACGACAAATCGGCAATCAAGGACGAGTACGACTCGATGCTGATGGCACACGCCGCTTACCTCAGATCGCACCCTAGTGCGACCGCCGAGATCCAAGGCAATTGCGACGAGAGTGGCAGCCGCGAGTACAACTTGGCGCTGGGCGCACGGCGAGCCGAGGCGGTAAAGCATGCGCTGGAGCTTGCAGGCTCAGACGGCAGAAAATTAAAGACTGTGAGTTTCGGATCGGAAAAGCCGATTGCCCTCGGTAAGGACGAAGAGAGTTATAGCAAGAATCGCCGCGCGGACATCGTCAATTAACGCTTGCATTGCAGTTGAGGCTCCTCGCATGGATTTGCTGTGTCTGTATGGTCGGCGGTTGCGCGACGGAGGACCAGTTGCGCCAGACCGAAGCACAGCAGGGCCAGGCCGTGCAGGCGCTGAGGGTGGAAGCGAACCGGAGCGAAAGTGTGATCGCGGAACTGCGCGCGGAAATCGAGCGCGCCCAGAATACCGCGCATGGCCTCGAGGTCGCGCTGACCGACGCGCGAGCCCGCACGGACTCCGCAAAAGCTCAGGCCGATAGTGCCCTGGCGACCTCCCGAGAGTTTCTGACCAATCTGCTTGCGGCCCGGGAGGAGCAACGCCGCCAGCTCGACGATAACGGTGTGGCTTTTTCCGGCCTCAGGCGCAAGACCGAGGACCTGGAGTCGCGCCTACAGACACAGCGACGTTTGATCGATCAGGGCAATGTCGCGCTCAACAACACCATTCGCCGGCTGACTGCGATGGAGGCCGGATGGCAGGAGGCCGGTCGCCGGTCGACGATGCTAGAAGCCCAGGCGAAGGCGGGGCAGGAATCCGACAATGCCCTCGCGCAGCAACTCGCGACCCTGAGCAAGCAGGTCGAGGAGACCCGCTCCGTCATCAGTTCGGAGGGCTTACTACAGCTAATGCGCGAACAGGAAGAAGCACGACGCAATTCCGCCGTGCTGCGCGGGTCGATCGAGGAACTGCAAAAGGCCCAGATGGATGCCGCCACGCAGATCAGAAATTTCTATGTCGATCTGGATGCGCGCATTGAGGCCTTGAAGAAGGCGCAGACTGATATCGCCACGCTGGACAAGAACTCCGGTCTCGATCTGGACAGCCGCATCCAGGCCCTTGACAAGGCGCAGGCTGATTTGGCCTCGCAGGCCAGGAACAACTATCTCGATTTCGATACCCGCATCCAGGCTTTGAAACAGAAACTGCCGGCGCTGGCGCCGGAAAGCAAGGCAAGCGAACCGGCAGCACCGCTTTCAACGACCAATTCGGAAAGCGCCGTCGCGCCGGCAACGGGGACTGACCGCCCGGTCAGTCAGTAAGAATGAGGTAAGGGCCGAGCGGTTGGAGGGCAAGTAAGTTGAACGTCTGCTTTGCGAACCAGCGAAGTTCCGCCGAGGGTCGCTAGCTGCCGCCTAAATATTGCGGATAGATCTAGGTTCGATCACGAGTTGCCCCGTATTTCAAGAGACGTCGTTCCGGAAGCGGTTGGGACGAAACGACCGAGTTAGCACTAACCCGCTTGTAGTATTTGGCTCGCGTATCCGCATTCGAAGCCTTCCTAAGCATCGGCATCTGCGCGACGACGACCCGCTCTGACGTATCTCAATTCGAGTTGCGCCAAACTTTTCGTGTCCATATACGTCCAGTTAGACCCGGTAGTCGACATTGAGCAAGAATGTCCAATCGAATTCGCTCACCCGAGGAAAATAGATCGTCCATTTTGCGGTGGCAGCGCGGTATAGGTGCCAGTGTAGGTCGATCGCAAATGGCCCGGAAAGCAAGCACCGGCGCGGCCTTCCCCATGATGCATCATGGGTGTATGAATGGGGCCGGGCGGCGTTTCGGATTTCATGTTGGCGCCATTATACGGTTCGTCTTTCCGACGTCGGCGCGTTGATCGATGCGGCTTGCCCGGCGCGGGGGCAGAAGCCCGATATGGAGCACGTTGGCGGATCCGGAATCGGACCCGACCGCGACATTCACATCGGCGGCTGGAGGCCGTTGCGCCCGATCAGCAGACGTCTGACAGTGAACTGATCGCCTTCCGGTTCGGCGACGATGAATACCTTGGTTCCCGGCACGATCAGGGAGCGATCGCCCGGCCTGAAAGTAACGACCGGCACGCCGTCGGGAACGATCACCGTTTTTTCGCCGTCCTTGTAACGCAATTTCAGGGTTCGTCCGTCGGACGAACGCGCCAGGTCGGCCACCGTGGCGTTGGTCATCGAACTCTCCGGCTTCAAATCCCAGGGATAATGGCCTTCGCCGGTGCCGCGCGCCGCTTCGGGGAATACGACGACTTCAAGCGCCTCGAGTTTACCGTCGGCGCGCGGCAACGCGGCCGTGCCGATAAACGAACCCGGCTGGATCGAGGTGATGTCGGTCGGTATGACCTCGGCGACGCGGGTTTCGTCGGGCAGCGTCAACGTGATCATCTTGCCGCTGCGTTCCTTGATGACGAGACTGGGGGCAGTGAAGCTTTCGACGGTTCCGCGCAGGCGCACAGGCGGATTGACTTGCGCGGCGGCCGCGCCGCAGGCGAGCGCAAGCAACAGGATCAGATAGCGTGTCATTGCCGGCCTTTCATCTTCGCGGTCAGATGAGGCTGAATGGTCTGCAGCAGTTGAGTAAAAATCTTCGGGCTCGCAGCAACAATATGGCCGTTTTCCATGAATTTGTCGTTGCCTGCGAAGTCGGTGACCAGTCCGCCTGCTTCGGTGACCATGAGGACGCCGGCCGCCATGTCCCACGGAGCAAGCCCGATTTCCCAGAAACCGTCATAGCGTCCGGCGGCGACGGCTGCAAGATCGAGCGCGGCGGCGCCGGGACGGCGAACTCCCGCGCACTTGGTCATGAGGTCCTTGAGCATCGCGTTGTATGCATCCAGGTGCTCGAACATCCGGAACGGGAAGCCGGTGCCAATCAGTCCGTCGATCAGCTTGTCGCGCTTCGATACGCGCAGGCGCTTGTCGTTGAGGAAGGCGCCGCGTCCACGGGAGGCGGTGTAAAGATCGTTGCGGGTCGGATCGAATATGACACCGTGTGTCGGGACGCCCTTATGGAACAGGCCGATGGAGACGCAGTATTGCGGGAAGCCGTGCAGGAAATTCGTGGTGCCGTCGAGGGGATCGATGATCCATACGTATTCCGATTCGCCGGACGCGCCGCTTTCCTCTGCTAAAATCGCATGATCCGGATAGGCGCCCTTGATGACGTCGATGATCGCGTCCTCTGCTGCGCGGTCGACTTCGGAGACCAGATCGTTGAGGCTCTTGTGCTTGATAGTCAGTACTTCGAGGTTCTCCGAGGCGCGGCTGATGATGCTGCCGGCACGGCGAGCGGCTTTCACCGCTATGTTGAGCATCGGATGCATGGGGATGGAATGGTGACAAAGAACGAAGGCGCCATTCTAAAGATTCCGACGATTGCGTTCCAATGAATAAACCGTCCGCGCTCGGACGCATCCGCATCGTCCTGTCCCACACCACTCACCCGGGCAACATCGGCGCCGCCGCGCGCGCCATGAAGACGATGGGACTTTCGCGCCTGGTTCTGATCAGGCCCGAGCGTTTTCCGCACGCCGATGCGGACACGCTGGCGACCGGCGCGACGGATTTGCTCGAAAGCGCCGTTGTGTGCGACAGCCTGGATGAGGCGCTGGAAGGAACGGTGCTGGCCATCGCGTGCACGGCGCGTCATCGCGATCTTGCGCATGAAGTAGTGGGTTGCCGCGAAGCCTGTCGCCGCCTTGTGGCGGAAGCTGCCGGAGCTGAAGTAGCCCTGGTCTTCGGCACTGAGCGAGCCGGGCTGACGACCGACGACCAACTGGGAATATTCCTCGCTCAATCTTGCGCAGGCGGTCCAGGTGTTTGCCTACGAATTGCGCATGAGCGCGGTCGGCGAGCAGGTCTACTCGCAACATCCTTCCGATCTGGCGACGCACGACGAGGCCGAGGGGTTCTACCGGCAACTCGAGGACACCTTCTATTCAACCGGTTTTCTCGATCCCAAGGAGCCCAAACGGCTGATGCAGCGCATGCGCAGGATGTTCGCCCGCGCCCGCATCGAGAAAAAAGAAGTGAACATCCTGCGTGGCTTCCTCAGCGCCATAAAGTCCAAAGTTGAGTAAAATAGTCATATTCCAACCCACAGTAATAAAAGGGTTTTTATGTTCGACCGAGTCAGGGAAGAGATACGCGTTGTGTTCGATCGGGATCCGGCCGCGCGCTCGGCCTGGGAGGTTGTCACCTGCTATCCCGGGTTTCACGCGATGCTGTTTCACCGGTTCTCACACCGTTTGTGGGGTTGGGAACTGAAATGGCTGGCGCGCTTTCTGTCCCACATCGGCCGCTGGCTCACGGGCATAGAAATTCACCCCGGGGCCATGATCGGCCGGCGTTTTTTCATCGATCACGGCATGGGCGTCGTGATCGGCGAGACCGCGCTGATCGGCGACGACTGCACGCTGTATCACGGGGTTACGCTGGGCGGCACGTCGTGGAACAAGGGCAAACGCCATCCGACGCTGGGCGACGGGGTGGTCGTCGGAGCCGGCGCGAAAATTCTGGGTCCGATCACCATTGGCCGGGGCGCCAAGATCGGCTCCAACGCAGTCGTGGTGAAGGATGTACCGGAATGCGCGACTGCGGTGGGCATCCCGGCGCGTATTCTGGACGATGAGACGCAGAGCGCCCGCGAGGAAAACGCGGCGAAAATGGGCTTTTCGGCCTATGGCGTCGGCGCAGACGCCAATGACCCTGTGGTAAAGGCGATCCACGGCCTCATCGATCACTCGGCCGCGACCGATTTGCGCATCGAATATATCCTCGAACAACTCTCCGGCATGGGCGTCAAAGTCGAAGATGCCCGCGCCACCGCCGACAAGTTCGACCCGACTTATCTCAACCGCATAGTTGACTAAACCAGTCGGGTTTTGGTAAACTTGATCACTTTAGTAGGATTTCTACTCCACTGTATTTATTTATATTTTAAGCAGAGGCGACCATGAGATTAACGACGAAGGGACGCTTTGCAGTTACTGCCATGATTGATTTGGCGCTGAATAACGGGTCGGGCCCGGTCACTCTGGCCGACATCAGCGAGCGCCAGAAAATATCGCTGTCGTATCTGGAGCAATTGTTCGGGAAATTGCGCCGCAGGGCGCTGGTGACCAGCGTTCGCGGTCCCGGTGGCGGATACAACCTCGCCAATCCAACGGATCAGGTGTCGGTTGCCGACATCATCGTCGCGGTGGATGAGCCGATCGATGCGACGCAGTGTGGCGGCAAGGAAAACTGCAAAGACGACAAGAAATGCATTACCCACGACCTGTGGACGGACTTGAACAAGCACATCTTTGAATATTTGCGTGCGGTGAAACTTTCCGAACTGGTCGCGAAACAGCTGAAAAAATCTGGTGAGGTGGCGGTCATGCAAATGCATGACAACCGTCCGAATGCGGCCAAGTCAAAGGAACCCGCGGCTGCGTGAGGAACGGCGCAATGCAGGCCTACTTCGACCATAACGCGACCACGCCGCTCGATGAGGGCGTGCTGGCGGAGATGCTGCCCTTCCTCAGGCAGGAATATGGCAACGCGTCCAGCCGTCACGACTTCGGCACGCGCGCGCGCCGTGCGGTGAACAAGGCGCGCGAGCAGATCGCCGGCATGGTGAATGTGCAGCCGGCGCAGGTGGTGTTCGTCTCCGGAGGCACCGAGGCGAACAACTTGTTTATCCGCGGCGCGGCGGCATATATGAAGCCCAGCCAGATTGTCGTCAGTGCCATCGAGCATCCGTGCGTGGCCAGGCCGGCGCAAGACCTTGCGCGCCAGGGCTGGAGGCTGCGAAAACTCGCAACGGACGCTCGCGGACGCGTCGATATCGCGGATGCGGAGCGCGCCTTGGGCGAGCCGACCGGCCTGGTTTCGGTGATGTTGGCCAACAACGAAACCGGAGTGGTGCAGCCCGTTGCGGAAATCGCGGCGATAGCGCGAGACAAGCGCGCCTGGATGCATACCGATGCGGTTCAGGCGCTGGGCAAGATCGTGGTGGATTTCGAGGCGCTCGGCGTGCATGCCATGACGCTCTCGGCGCACAAGATTTACGGGCCGAAGGGCGTCGGCGCCCTAGTGGTGGACAAGCGGCTGGAGTTGAAGCCGATCATCCATGGCGGTGGTCACGAAGGCGGGATGCGTTCCGGTACTGAAAACGTGCCGGCGATCGTGGGCTTCGGTGCTGCCTCTGAACTGGCGGTCCGGCGCATGGAATCGATCGCACGACGCACGCGCGAAGTCAGGGATCGTACTGAAGACGGTGCGGTGGCACTGGGTGCGCAGATTTTCGGAAGAGGTGCGGATCGTATTTCGAACACGACGTACTTCGCTTTTTCCGACATCGATGGCGAGACGCTGGTGATCGAACTCGACAAGGCGGGATTCGCGGTTGCGAGCGGTGCGGCCTGCTCCAGTACCAGCACGGAGCCGAGCGCGACGCTGCTGGCGATGGGCATAGCACCGGAGCTCGCGCGCGGCGCGATCAGGGTCAGCTTCGGCGCTCAGAACACCGCCAGTGAAGTCGAGGATTTTCTGCAGGTACTGGGCGCGACGGTGTCCAGGCTGCGGCGTCTGACGGCCATCGCCGTCTGATGCAATCGAGAACGACGTTCAGGAGCTAAGGAGTCAACGCAGATGGCAATAACGGTTACTGAAAACGCGGCAAAACATATCCGCACCGCGCTTGCGAAACGGGGTGGCATCGGGCTTCGTCTTGGCATCAAGACAGTCGGCTGCTCAGGCATGGCGTACACCTTCGATTACGCCCATGAAGTCGGCGCCAACGACCAGTTGTTCGAAACCCGCGATGTCACGGTCGTAGTGGACAGGAAAAGCCTGGAGTTCGTGGATGGATCGGTGCTCGATTACGCGCGCGACGGTCTGAACGAATCCTTCAAGGTCGAAAATCCGAAGGCAACGGCAATGTGCGGCTGCGGCGAAAGCTTCACCGTCGCCAAGGTTTGATTCGCAGCGGGAGCGGCAAGTGAGCGCAGTCATCCAGAATCTGGTCAACCAACCCTACAAGCACGGGTTCGTCACCGACATCGAGTCGGACGTGGTTGCCAAAGGTTTGAACGAGGATGTCATCCGGATGATCTCCGCCAAGAAAGGCGAACCGGAATGGCTGCTCGAGTTCAGGCTGAAGGCCTATCGTCACTGGCTGACGATGACCGAACCAGCCTGGCCGAACGTCAAGTATCCGAAGATCGACTTCCAGGGGATCAGCTACTATTCGGCGCCGAAGGCGAAGAAGCTGGCGTCCATGGACGAAGTGGATCCGGAATTGCTGCGCACGTTCGAGAAGCTTGGCGTGCCGATGAACGAGCGCGCCGCCCTTGCGGGGGTCGCGGTCGATGTGATTTTCGACAGTGTGTCGGTCGCCACGACATTCAGGAAGAAACTCGCCGAAGTCGGCGTCATTTTCTGTTCGTTTTCCGAAGCGGTGAAAGATCATCCGGATCTGGTGCAAAAGTATCTCGGCAGCGTGGTTCCGGCCGGTGACAACTTCTATGCCGCGCTGAACTCCGCGGTGTTTACCGACGGCTCGTTCTGTTTCATCCCCAGGGGCGTGCGCTGCCCGATGGAGCTGTCGACTTATTTCCGCATCAACACCCAGGAGTCGGGCCAGTTCGAGCGCACGCTGATCGTTGCCGAAGAAGGCGCGCACGTGTCTTATCTGGAGGGTTGTACGGCGCCGAAGTTCGATACCAACCAGCTGCACGCAGCGGTGGTGGAACTGGTGACACTCGACAACGCCGAGATCAAGTACTCGACCGTGCAGAACTGGTACGCAGGCGACGAGAACGGCAAAGGCGGCATTTACAATTTCGTGACGAAACGCGGATTGTGCAAAGGCGCGAATTCGAAGATTTCCTGGACCCAGGTGGAAACCGGTTCGGCGATCACCTGGAAGTATCCCTCCTGTATTTTGCTGGGAGACAATTCGGTGGGCGAGTTCTATTCGGTCGCGCTGACCAATCATCATCAGCAGGCGGATACAGGCACCAAGATGATCCACGTCGGCAGGAATACGCGCAGCAAGATCATCTCCAAGGGCATTTCCGCCGGGGTCTCGAACAACAGCTATCGCGGGCTGGTAAAAATCGGTGCAAAGGCGCAAGGGGCGCGCAATTTTTCGCAATGCGATTCCATGCTGATCGGCGACAAGTGTGGCGCGAATACTTTTCCCTACATCCAGGTCAACAACAATACGGCGAAGGTCGAGCATGAGGCATCGACGTCGAAAATCGGCGAAGACCAGTTGTTCTACTTCGCCAGCCGCGGCATCGGTGCCGAGGATGCGGTCTCGATGATCATCAACGGCTTCGTGCAGGACGTGTTCGTGCAATTGCCGATGGAATTCGCCGTCGAGGCGACCAAGCTGCTCGGCCTCAAACTGGAAGGAAGCGTCGGATGATCAGGAAGAACGCCTCCGTCCTGCTCGAGGTTCACGATCTCACCGCGAAAATCGAGGAGCGGACCATCCTCAAGGGCATCAATCTCACCGTGCGCGCGGGTGAAGTGCACGCCATCATGGGGCCGAACGGCTCGGGGAAAAGCACGTTTGCCAAGGTATTGTCCGGCCATCCCGCGTATCAGGTCACCGGGGGCGAGGTATTGTTCGAGGGCAAGAACCTGCTGGACCTTACGCCGGAAGAACGCGCCCGCGCAGGCATATTCCTCGGTTTCCAGTATCCGGTCGAGGTCCCGGGCGTCACCAACAGTTCCTTTCTGCGCCTGGCGTACAACACCGTCCATGGTGCGCGTGGAGCGGACGAACTCGATCCGCTGGAGTTCGACGATTTCGTGCGCGAAAAGATGAAGCTGCTGGAAATGGACCCGGCCTTCCTCGACCGCAGCGTCAATGCCGGATTTTCCGGCGGCGAGAAGAAGCGCAACGAGATCCTGCAGATGGCGTTGCTGTCGCCGAAACTCGCGATTCTGGATGAAACCGATTCCGGCCTGGACATAGACGCATTGCGCGTCGTGGCTAACGGCGTCAACAAGCTGCATACGCAGGATATCGGCCTAGTGCTGGTGACCCACTATCAGCGGTTGCTGAACTACATAGCACCCGACTACGTCCACGTGATGGAAGGTGGCCGCATCATCAAGACCGGCGACAAATCCCTGGCACTGGAACTGGAAGCGCGCGGTTACGACTGGGTTGCCGCCGAGTTCAAGGGCAAGGCTGCGGCGTGATGAAAGTAGAGAGCCGCAACGACTACCTGGACAGCTTGCTGCAAGGGCGCGAAGCGGTTGCAGATACGGGGAATGCCTGGTTGCGGGCGTTGCGCATGCGCGCAGTGGAGCGCGCCAATGAATTGACGGTTCCGACCGTTCGCGATGAAGAATGGCGCTTTACCGATCTGTCGCCGCTTTACCGGATTCCCTTCCGGCCCGCCGCAAGCGCGGGCGTCCTCGAAAAATCGCAGATAGCCGGCTTCGTGATTCCCGAAGCCCAAACACGGCTGGTCTTCGTCGACGGGCACTATTCGGCTGACCTCTCACACGTTCATTCGAATGATGGCGTAACGATCGCCAATCTTGCGGATGTATCTACGCCCGTCGGCGCCGTTGCGGAAGCGCATCTGGCGAAGCTTGCCTCGATCGACGACGATGCCTTTGCCGCCGTCAATACTGCTTTCCTGCGCGACGGCGCCGTAATTCATGTGGCGCGCGACCGTGTCCTGGATGCGCCGATCCATTTGCTGTTCGTTGCGACCTGCGAGGACAGCGCGGCCTATCCCCGTGTGCTCGTTGTCGCAGAATCCGGCGCGCAGTGCCTTGTTGTGGAGGATTTCGTCGGCGTGGCCGATGGCGCATACCTCACTGATGCGGTGAGCGAGTTTTATGTTGCCGAGAATGCGCGGGTTTCCCACGTCAAGCTGCAGCGCGAGGCGCCGACCGCGTTTCACATCGCCAATACCTCGGTCAGGGTGGCGCACAGCGGGCACTATGCCACCTGGACGATTGCACTCGGCGCTCGAATTTCCCGCCACAACCTGTCGATCGTGCAGGCAGGCGAGGGAACCGAGTTTTCGGTCGACGGATTGGCGTTGATCGGTGAACGTCAACTCGCGGACATGCACAGCAGCATCGACCACGCACATGCGCATGGCCGAAGCCGGCAATTGCACAAGACCGTGGTCGGTGGCGCAGCGCATGCCGTGTTCAACGGCAAGATTCTGGTGCGTGAAGGCGCCCAGCAGACTGACTCCGGGCAGCAATCGCGCAACCTGTTGATTTCCGACAAGGCGCATGTCGATACCAAACCGCAACTGGAAATTTTCGCCGATGACGTCAAGTGCGCGCATGGCGCCACGGTCGGCCAGATAGAAGCCGACGAGCTGTTCTATCTCAAGAGCCGTGGCCTTTCCGATACGGCAGCGCGCAATCTGCTGACTTACGCCTTCGCTGCGCAGGTCATAGAACGCATCCCGGTGAAATCCCTGGTGGACCGCCTGGAAGAAACCGTCCTCGAGCAGACGCAAACGAGAGAGCCCGCATGACCTCCAGCAGCTCAGTACTTCAGGCAGTCCGTCCTGCCAGTGCAATCGATGTCGAGCGTATTCGTGCCGATTTCCCGATCCTGAAGCTAAAGGTCAACGGCAAACCACTGGCCTACCTGGACAATGCGGCAAGCAGCCAGATGCCCCAGCAGGTAATCGACCGCCTGGTGCGCTATCAGACAGCGGAACACGCCAATATCCATCGCGGCGTGCACTATCTGGCGGAAACCGCGACTGCCGCCTACGAGGGAGCGCGCCTCAAGATCCAGCGCTTCATCAATGCGAAGGAAGCACGCGAGATCATCTATACGCGCGGCACCACCGATTCGCTGAATCTGGTGATGCACGGATACGGGCGGGCGTTCATCGGGGCGGGCGACGAAATCATCGTCTCCCAGCTCGAACACCATTCCAATATCGTGCCGTGGCAGATGCTGTGCGAAGAGAAGGGCGCGAAGTTGCGGGTGATTCCCTGCAGCGACGCGGGCGAACTGTTGCTCGACGATTACCGGAAGCTCTTCAACAGCCATACCAAACTCGTAGCCATCACCCACGTTTCCAATGCGCTGGGCACCATCAATCCCGTCAAGCAGATGATTGCCACTGCGCGCCAACACGGTGTGCCCGTGCTGGTCGATGGCGCACAGGCGATTCCCCACATGAAGGTGGACGTGCAGGATCTCGATTGCGACTTCTATGCTTTCTCCGCCCACAAGATGTGCGGGCCGACCGGCATCGGCATCCTCTACGGAAAGGCCGCGCTGCTCGAGAAGATGAAACCGTTCGAAGGCGGCGGCGACATGATCCTGTCGGTGACTTTCGAGAAGACGACTTATAACGTGATTCCCCACAAGTTCGAGGCCGGAACGCCGCCGATCGCAGCGGGCATCGGCCTGGGCGCGACGATCGATTACCTGGAAAGCGTCGGAATGGACCGGATCGCGGCGCACGAACACGATCTGATCACCTACGCGACCGAAGCCTTCAAGGAATTGAAGGACGTGCGCATCGTCGGTACCGCGCAGGAGAAGGCTGGCGTGCTGTCATTCACAATGAAAGGCGTGCATCCGCATGACGTCGGCACCATCCTCAACGAGGATGGCGTCGCGGTCCGCACCGGACATCACTGCGCGCAGCCGGTCATGCAACGTTTCGGTATTCCGGCAACCGCGCGCGCGTCCTTTTATCTCTACAACACAATGGCCGAAGTCGACGCGCTGGTGGCGGGCGTCCACAAGGTCCGGAAAATATTCGGCTGAGCCGAATTCCATCGAACCGGGCATGGATTCCAAGAATCTCTATCAGGAAGTGATCCTCGATCACAACAAGAAGCCGCGCAACTGGGGCAAGCTCGCCGATGCGAGCCACCAGGCCGAAGGCCTGAATCCCCTGTGTGGGGACCATATCTGGTTATCGCTGAAGCTCGATGGCGGCAAAGTCGGGAGCATTGCGTTCGAAGGCGAGAGCTGTGCGATCTGCAAGGCTTCTTCGTCGATGATGACCACCAACGTCAAAGGCAAGAGCGTGGAAGAGGCCGAGCAACTGATCCAGGAATTCCGCGACATGGCGACCGGCAAACTCGATACCGGAACCCAGCCGAATCATCTCGGACGCCTCAGCGTGTTCGCCGGCGTGCGCGATCTGCCGTCGCGCGTGAAATGCGCAATCCTGCCGTGGCATACGCTGCATGCCGCGCTCAACTCCGAATCGACCATATCCACCGAAGGCGACCGGGATCCGGTCGCGACCGAACGCTGATGCCCAAGATTGCCGACCTCGAGTACACACCGAATCCGAATGCGCGCAAGTTCGTGCTCAAGGAGCCGCTGACCAATGGTCTCGCGCGCTCGTTCGAGAACGCGGAACAAGCGCAGCGCGACGAGCTTGCCGCGAAACTGTTCGCGATTCCGCATGTAAGCAACGTTTTCTACATCGACAACTGGATCACGGTGACGCAGGACGGCGAAGCGGACTGGCAGAACCTGCTGCGGGAAGTGGCCACGCCGATTCGCGAAGCACCGGCAGCCGAGAAGGCCTCGGAAGAATTTGCCAAGGCGGCGGCCTGGCTGGCGGAAGAGGAAGGCGGCGGCGCTACGATGTCCGAGAGCGACAAGCTCAAACTCGAACAGATCAACGAGTTGCTCGATGAAGAAGTGCGGCCCTTCCTGCAAGGCGATGGTGGCGACCTCTACGTCGTCGGTCTGGAAGGCAGCACGCTCAAAGTCCACTACCAAGGTGCCTGCGGCACGTGTCCGAGTTCGATTTCCGGCACCCTCGCCGGCATCGAAGGATTGGTCAAGCGCATCGATCCCGAGATGGAAGTGGTAGCGGTCTGAACAGCCGTGACGACATGACGGTCGTGACGATCGTGACGATCGTGACTCGTGTTTGTCCCCCTAGCCCCTGATCCCTAGCCCCTCGTGCCATGTCAGATTGGATTTTCGTCGCCGAAGCCGCAGCGATTGCTCCCGGCCATTATGAAACCGTCGATCTCGACGGCAGCATCGCCGCTGTGTTCAACGTCAACGGCGAGTTCTACGCCATCGAGGACGTCTGCACCCACGACGGCACGATCCTGACCAGCGGCAATCCGATCGAAGGCGACGAAATCGTCTGTCCGCGCCACGGGGCACGCTTCTGTGTCCGAACGGGCGAGGCGCTTTCCGCTCCCGCGTACGAACCTACGGCTACGTTTCCCGTCAAGGTCGACGACGGCAAAGTCTACGTGCGCGACAACCGGTGGGACTGAGCGTCGCCTCTGCCTGCGCGAAAGCCCGATTTCCCTAAGCGAGTTCCTTCAATACCGCGCGTACCTGGGCCGTGCGCGCCGATACGTCAGGCATGCTGGCTTCGATGCGCAGGCGATCCTGTCCGCTCAGCTTGAAATTCTTCCTTGACTGCACCAGCCGGATAATCTTCGAGGAGTCGATCGGCGGATTCGGAATGAACTGCAGGATCAGCGTTTCCGGCCCGGCGTCGATGCGCGCAATACCGAAGGCCTTCGATGCGATGCGCAGGCGGTGGGTTTCCAGCAGGCATTTCGCCGGTTCGGGTGGCAGGCCGAAGCGATCGACCAGTTCTTCCTGCATGGCCTCCAGGTCTTCGAGCGTTTCGCAATTGGCGAGGCGCTTGTACAGTACCAGGCGTTCGTGGATGTCGGCGCAATAATCTTCCGGCAGCAGGGCCGGCGTGTGCAGGTTGATTTCCGTGCCGAGATTGAAATTGCCCGCCAGTTCCGGCTCCTTGCCGGCCTTCAACGACTTGACCGCGGCGTTCAACATTTCAGCGTATAGCGCAAAACCGACTTCCTGCATTTCACCGCTTTGCGATTCGCCGAGCACTTCTCCGGCGCCGCGGATTTCCAGATCATGCATCGCCAGGTAGAAACCCGAACCCAGTTCTTCCATCATCTGGATTGCTTCGAGCCGCTTCTTCGCCTGTGAACCGACCGCATCCTCCTCCGGTGTGAGCAGGTAGGCGTAAGCCTGGTGGTGGGATCGGCCGACGCGACCGCGCAGCTGATGCAACTGCGCAAGGCCGAACTTGTCGGCGCGATTCATGATGATGGTGTTGGCGGTCGGAACGTCGATGCCGGTTTCGATGATGGTCGTGCACAACAGGACATTGAAGCGCGCCTGGTAGAAGTCGCGCATCACCAGTTCGAGTTCGCGTTCCGGCATCTGGCCGTGTGCGATACGGATGCGCGCCTCCGGCAGCAGCTTCGTGAGGCGTTCCTCCATGTGACGGATGGAATCGATCTCGTTGTGCAGGAAGTACACCTGGCCGCCGCGTTTCAATTCCCTCAGTGCGGCTTCACGGATGAGTCCGTCGCCGATAGGGGAAACGAAAGTCTTGATCGCCAGCCGTCGCTGTGGCGCGGTGGCGATGACCGAAAAATCGCGCAGGCCTTCCAGCGACATCGCCAATGTGCGGGGGATCGGTGTCGCAGTCAGCGTCAATACGTCCACTTCCGCGCGCAAGGCCTTGAGTTGCTCCTTCTGGCGCACGCCGAAACGGTGCTCCTCGTCGATGATGGTCAGTCCGAGATTCTTGAATTTCACGCCGCGCGACAGGAGCTTGTGCGTGCCGATGGCGATATCGACCTTTCCCCCGGCCAATCCTTCCAGGGCGGCGGAGGTATCCTTGCTCGAGCGAAAGCGGGACAGCTCCGCGATCTTTACCGGCCAGTCGGCAAAGCGGTCAGAGAAAGTCTGGAAATGCTGTTCCGCGAGCAGGGTGGTCGGCACGAGTACCGCAACCTGTTTGCCGTCGGCTACGGCTACGAAAGCCGCGCGTAACGCCACTTCGGTCTTGCCGAAGCCGACGTCACCGCAAATCAGCCGATCCATCGGCCGGCCGCTCTGCATGTCCGCTATCACGGCATCGATCGCCGCCGCCTGGTCTGCCGTTTCCTCGAACGGAAAGCCTTCACGGAAGGCTTCGTAGTCATGTGGCTTCAGTTTGAACGCGTAGCCCTGGCGCAGGGCGCGTTGCGCATAGAGGTTCAGCAGTTCCGCTGCAGTGTCGCGCACCTGAGCGGCGGCGCGGCGCCGGGCTTTTTCCCATTGCCCGCTGCCCAGCTTGTGCAGCGGTGCCGCTTCTTCCGAAGCGCCGCTGTAACGGCTGATGACCGCCAGTTGTGAGACCGGTACATAGAGCTTGTCGCCGGACTCGTACTCGAGAGTCAGGAACTCCGTTTCTCCCTCGCCGAGATCCATGGTGGCGAGCCCGAGATAGCGGCCGATGCCATGCTGGGAATGCACGACAGGGTCGCCGACCTTGACCTCGGAAAGATCGCGCAGCATGCCTTCGGCGGCGATGCGGCGCTCGCGCGTCGTGCGGGTGCGTACCTGGGACGGATAGAGTTCGTTTTCGGTGATGATCGCGATGCGGCCGTCGGGGTCGACGAAGCCGGCATGCAGCGGACCGACCGTCAGCATCAACGGCTGTGTCGATTGCTCGAAGGCGGACCAGGATTCGCAAACCGCCGGCCGTATGTGATATTCGTGCAACAGCCCGAGCATGGTTTCGCGGCGTCCCAGGCTTTCCGCGATCAGCAGCACGCGGCCTTCGAAGCTTTCGCAGAACGCCGTCAGCTGGGCGAGCGGATTGTTCGCACGGCGGTCGACCGCTACCGGCGGCAACGCGTTCGTCGACACCGGTAATTCGGGATCCGCCGTCGTATCCGGGTCGGCCAGTTCGATGCGGGAAAACGGTTTCAGGCCACCGAAGAATTCGTCTTCACGCAGGAAGAGATCGACCGGCGGCAACAAAGGCCGGTCGGGATCGCCACGCAACAGGTTGTAGCGCGATTGCGTGTCGGCCCAGAATTGCCGGACCGCCTCAGTCACGCGATGGTGCAGGCAGACATGCGTGCCCGGCGGCAGGTAATCGAACAGCGTGGCGGTCTGGTCGAAAAACAACGGCAGGTAGTATTCGATGCCCGCGGGCAGGAAACCCTGGCTGACGTCCTTGTACAGCCGGCTCTTGGATGGATCGCCTTCGAATTTTTCGCGAAAGCGGACGCGAAATGCGGTGCGTGCGGCATCGTCGGAAGGAAATTCGCGCGCCGGCAGCAGGCGCACATCGTTGACTTTGTAAATGCTGCGCTGGGTATCGACGTCGAAGGTGCGGATGCTGTCGACCTCGTCGTCGAATAGCTCGATGCGATAAGGCAGGGCGCTGCCCATCGGAAACAGATCGATGACGCCGCCGCGAAAGCAGAATTCGCCCGGAGAAACGACCTGGGTGACGTGGGTGTAGCCCGCGAGCATCAACTGCTTGCGCAGGGTTTCCGCCGGAAGCTTCGCTCCCTGGGTGAGGAAAAAGGTGTGTCCGGCAATGAAACTGGTGGGAGGCAACCGGTAGAGGGCCGTCGTGACGGGGACGACGGCGACGTCGAAGGCTGCGTGCGTGATCTGATAGAGCGTGGCGAGACGCTCCGAGATCAGATCCTGATGCGGCGAAAAACTGTCGTAAGGCAGTGTTTCCCAGTCCGGCAGCAGAAATATCCGCAGTTCGGGCGCGAAGAAAGCCAGTTCCATGCGCAGGCGCTCGGCATCCTGCGCGGTCTCGGTCAGCACCACCAGCGGCCTGGCGCTGTGCAAAAGCGTTGCCAACGCCAATGCATCGGCGGAATCGTGCAGTAGTGGAAGTCTCGTGCGTGCTCCCGAAGCGGGAGCGGGGTGGGGCAGTTGCATCGTTGCAGCCTGGAAATGAGCCGCAATTATAGTGGAAGCCGGCGCTTTGACGGCCGGACGGGACTGTGTTCAGGAGGGTCGCGACGAAATCGGGGAAGTCCGGCCGACCGTCGCCATCAGCGTGCCGATGATGGTCAGCGTGAGCACATAGACGAGCGCCTGGATTCCCGCGGGGCGCGAGACATAACCGATCAGCACATGCAGGAATTGCCCGGCGATCGAACCCTCGTCGAGCAGCCAGGAAGTGTCCCAAAGCGATTCGGACAAGGCCGGAATCAGGCCGGCCTGCACCAGAAAGCCTGCCGCTTGCGAGGCCAGTCCGGCGCACAGAAACAGAATCAACGCGCCGGTGACGGTGAAAAAATGGCGCAAGGGGACGCGCAGCACGCCCGCATACAGCGAAACCCCCACCAGGATGCCCGATACCAAACCGATGGCGCTGCCCGCCAGCATTGCACCGGTTTTCTCTCCGCCGGCGGCAATGCCATAGAGAAACAAGGCCACTTCGGAGCCCTCGCGCAATACCGCCAGCGCAATTGCGACGCCAAGCGCCCAGGCCGAAATCCTGCCGATCACAATGTCGTTGCCGAGGGCTTTCATGCGTGCGGCCATTTCGCGGCCATGCCGGCTCATCCACACGTTGTGCCATCCGAGCATCAGAACCGCGGCGCCGAGGATCGCGGCGTTGAGTATTTCCTGGCCGACGCCCGAGGCTGCCTCCGTGATCGTGCCGGCCAGCGCTGCTACTACGACCGCACCCAGCGCACCGGCCGCTATTCCGCCTGCGGCAATGAGCCTGCTTCCCGGCACGCCGCGGCTGGCGGCGAGCACGATCCCTATGATCAGCGCGGCTTCCAGGACCTCCCGGAAGACGATCAGCGCGGCGGCGGACACGAGTGTTTATTATTTTGCGACGATGCGGCCCTGGGCCGTGGACTCGTGGTATTCGCCGAATATTTCATACGTCCCCGGCTTCAGCGGTCCGATCTTGACGGTGACCTTCGAATTTCCAGGAACCACTTTCTCGCGCTTCAACGAATGGCTCTCGAATTCTTCAGGCGCGGCGTCCTGGTTGTCGACGATCAGCGTGATCTTCTGGCCGGCCGGAACCTGGAGTTCCTGGGGAACGATGCGGTGATCCTTGAACACAATGGTGAAACTCTCTTCCGCCAAGGCGGGATTGAAAGGCGAAAGCACGACAGCCAGCAGGGCAACGGGGAAGCATTTGCGGATGAGCATGGCTCGAGGCGAAAGTGAAGATTGAAAGGATGCAAATGATATTCGTTTTCATTTGGGTGTCAAGATGGATTAACATCGCGGGCAGCCTTGGCGGCAACGGTTGCCGGGGCTTGATCGACAACCGATAATGCGAGCCTTTCGCCGACCCATGTCCCGCTATCTCGCCGTCATCCCCGCAGCCGGCACCGGCAGTCGTGTCGGTGGGACACTGCCCAAGCAATATCTCGTGGTCGGCGGCCATCCGCTGTTGTATTTCGCCATTGCACGCATGCACGCACACGCCGCCATCGAGCGCGTCTGTGTCGCACTGGCGCCCGAAGACCCCCTTTTCGAGATGCATGACTGGACGCCGTTTGCCGCCAAGCTGGCGCCGCTGTATGTAGGTGGGAATTCGCGCGCCGCCACCGTGCTCAATGCCCTCGAGGCCATTTCCGGCGAGGCCGATGCCGATGACTGGATCCTGGTCCACGACGCCGCGCGACCCTGTTTGAGTGCGCTCATGCTGGACCAGCTTATCGACGGAGTCGGAGATGATCAGGCGGGCGGGTTGCTGGCGGTCCCGGTTGCCGATACGCTCAAGCGCGCGGACAACGATCAGCGTTCGATCCGTACCGAGTCGCGCAGCGGATTGTGGCAGGCACAGACGCCGCAAATGTTCCGCTACGAGGTGCTCTTGCGCGCGTTGCGTTCCTGCGATCCGGACCAGGCAACGGACGAGGCCGCGGCGATCGAAGCGCTAGGCTTGCGACCGAAGCTCGTGCAATGCGATTCAACCAACCTCAAGGTTACGCACGCGCAGGACCTCGCGCTCGCCGAGTTGATCCTGAAGAACACATGAGCCGCCAAGACGCCAAGAGCGCCAAGAATGAGCCAAGTCTCGATGTAGACATACTGGCTCGTTCAGTTATCGGGGCGGCAATCGAGGTCCATAGGCATTTGGGGCCGGGATATCTTGAAGGCATTTACGAAGAGGCCCTTGCTTTGGAGTTTGGCATCCAGGCCATTCCGTACCAGAGACAATATGCCTTGCCAGTCATCTACAAGGAATGGCAAGTAGGGCAGGGAAAAGTTGATTTTCTCGTTGGTGGTAAGGTGGTCGTGGAATTAAAAGCCGTTGAAAAACTGCTGCCCGTCCATAAAGCGCAAGTCATCTCCTATCTGAAAGTGTCAGGCTGTCACCTTGGATTGCTCATAAACTTCGATGAACGAACCTTACGTGAAGGCATTCAGCGAGTCGTTCTCACCGACTAGCTTTCTTGGCGCTCTTGGCGTCTTGGCGGCGAAATGAGAATAGGCCAGGGATTCGACGTCCATGCACTGGTCACGGGCCGCGCGCTGATCATCGGCGGCGTGACGATTGCGTTCGAAAAAGGCCTGGACGGGCATTCGGATGCCGACGTGCTGCTGCATGCGGTGTGCGACGCATTGCTCGGAGCGGCGGCGCTGGGCGACATCGGCCGTCACTTTCCCGATACCGACCCCCGCTACAAGGGCGCCGACAGCAGGACATTGCTCAGAGCGGTTGCGAAGTTGCTGCGCGACGACGGATTTCATGTCGTCAATGTCGATTCCACGATCATCGCGCAGGCACCGAGGATGGCGCCGCACATTCCCGCGATGATCGAAAACATCGCCGCCGATCTTGGCGTGGACCGGACACGCGTGAACGTCAAGGCGAAGACGACCGAGAAGCTCGGATTCACCGGCCGCGGCGAGGGCATTGCCGCCGAAGCGATTGCACTGGTCGAATGGCGGCAGGCAGCGGAGCCGGGCAGGCGCTGAGGCTCGCCACGCAAAGAGTCTACTTTGCGCTCTGGCCGGGTGCGGGCGTGCGCGCCGCGCTCGCGCAGGCCGCGCGAAGTATGCATCGCGTCACGCATGGCCGGCAGGCTCGCGACGAGAGTCTGCACCTGACCCTGGCATTCGTCGGTGACACCGACGTAGAAAATCTTCCCCGCCTGATGGCACCGCCGGCCGGCGTCTTCACCCCGGCTTTCCTGCTTATCCTGGACGATTGGGGATGTTGGGCGCGCAACGGCATCGGCTGGACGGCGCCCGCGCGCATTCCCGAATCGCTGCGCGATCTTGCGGCAAATCTGGAAGGCTGGCTGCGAGGCGCCGGATTCGAGCTGGAACATCGCGCTTTCACGCCGCATGTGACCCTGGTCCGGAAGGCGCAATGCGCGCCGCTGCCGGATGCCATGGTGCCCATCGCGTGGCAGGTCGACGAATTCTCATTGATACGTTCGGAACTGGCGCCGGGCGGATCCCGCTACAGTGTGCTTCACACCTGGCCGCTGGAGTGAAAGTGCCCGGTGTCCTGTTGCGCTGATTCGTGGCTGAAAAATCCGGCGAGAATCTGCGCAACAGGACACTAAGCCGCCTTGGGAACGTCGACCGGCAGTTCGACGCGTGCCTCCAGCCCGCCGCCTTCGCGGCCCAGCAGTTTCACATTGCCGCCGTGCATGCGGGCGGCACGCTCGACGATTGCCAGGCCGAGACCCGAACCTTTGCCGCCGGCGCGGGATGCCTCGAGGCGGGTGAAGGGCTGCATCACGCGCGAGAATTCATCGTCCGGAATGCCGGGACCGCGATCGAGCACCCGCACTATCGCGCAGTCGCCGATATGCTCGGTTTTCACCTCGATTTCTCCGCCGCCGTAGCGAACGGCGTTGTCCACCAGATTCATCACCATGCGCTGCGTGGCTGTGGGCTTCAGCGTCAACGGAGGCAGTTCGCCCAGTTGCGTCCTGATCGCCTGGCCGGTGCGCGAGTAGCGCGCGCATACGCTGGACACAATGTGATTCAGATCCTCACCCGGGCGCGAGGGCTCGTTGCCGCCTTCGCGCGCGAAATCCAGGAACTGGTTGATGATGGCGTCCATGTCCTCGATGTCCTGGATCATGCCCGGCTTCAATTCGTCGTCCTGTTCGCCGTCCAGCATTTCCACGCCGAGCCGCAGGCGGGAAAGCGGCGTGCGCAAGTCGTGCGAAATGCCTGCAAGAAGCACGGCGCGATCGGCATCGAGCTGTTTCAGGTTCGATGTCATCTGGTTGAACGCATGCGACAGCGTGCGGATCTCGGTCGGCCCGTTTTCGTCCAGTGGCGGCGGTGTTTTGCCCGCGCCGATTTCGCCGGCTGCCGCGGCCAGCGCACGCAGCGGGCGATTGACCCGCAGCATCAGCAAGTAGCCGCCGGCGATCGCCAGCGTCAGGCCGAAAATGCTCCAACCGGTCCACGCCCAGGCGGAAGCGGAGCCGCGCGATTCCGGCGGAAATACCACCCAGTAGGCCTGGTTCTTGACCTTGATCTTGATCCATAACGCGCGGGTGGCATCCTCGAGCATGACCAGCGCCTGTGCATCGCCGGAGAAGTCCCGCTTGAGATGATCGCTGATACTGCGCAGCAACGGCGATTCCGGCAGAGGCACTTCTTCGTCGTCCCATGCCGTGGCCGGCAGCAGGCGGATGTTCTGGTGTGCGGGAAGTTTTTCGCTGAATTTGCGGCGCGCGGAAGCCGGCATGGTCTCCAGCGCCACGCTGACGGTGCTGATGACGCTGGCAATCTGGCTGGCGAGATATTCCGATTGGGCACGGACGTTATAGGTGCGATACAGCCCGAACCAGATCAACTGGCTCAGCACCAGCAACGCCGAGATCAACAGCACCGAACGGGATAACAGCGACTGCGGAATCCAGTTCATGCTTGTAGCACGTTGCTAGTGGTCGTCGGGCACGAATACGTAGCCCACGCCCCAGACCGTCTGAATGTAGCGCGGGCTGGCGGGATCTTCTTCGAGCAGCCGCCGCAATCGCGAGACCTGCACGTCGATGCTGCGATCGAACACCCCGTATTCCCGCCCGCGGGCGAGTTCCATGAGCCGGTCGCGCGAAAGCGGCACGCGCGGATGCGTGACCAGTGTTTTGAGCATGGCGAATTCGCCGGTAGTGAGCCCCAGTTGTTTGCCGTTGCGCGTAAGCGTGCGCGTCGCCAGGTTGATCTCGAACGGGCCGAATTTGACCGGCTTGCGGCTGTCGTCCGGCGCACCAGGGGACAATGCCACCGGGGTCTGGCGGCGCAGCACCGCGTTGATGCGCGCAACCAGCTCGCGCGGATTGAACGGTTTCGGCAGGTAATCGTCGGCGCCGACATCCAGCCCCGCGATGCGATCCGCTTCATCGCCCTTGGCGGTGAGCATGATGATGGGCGTGCGCCTGCCGGCTGCTCGCAACCGGCGGCACACACTCATGCCGTCCTCGCCTGGCAGCATCAGGTCGAGGATGATCATGTCGACGTCCTCCTTGCCCATGACCTTGTCCATGGCCGGTGCGCTCGCCACGGCATGCACGCCGAAGCCCTGCTCGGCAAGATAGCGGTCGAGTAGGTCGCGCAGGCGCTGGTCGTCGTCGACCACCAATATGTTTGCCGCCGTCTGGTTCATGGAGTTCGTGGCTGTCTGGTTCATGGGCGTTCCTGCAACAGGTCAAGACCGAATTATGAGGCATTGCTTCGGCTCGGGTAAGCGCTGCGATTCGTGGTCGATTGCTTGAACATCATGCCCTTGCGGGTTCTCTCCAAGGCGTTGAAGCGCAGCACGCCTGGCCCCGGCCGCCAGGATTAGTTGAGAAGCGCGGCGAATCGCTCCGCGTCCACCGGCCGTCCGCCCAGATAACCCTGGTACGCGTCGCAGTTCAGCGAGCGCAGGAAATCGAGCTGCGCCTTGGTTTCGACGCCCTCGGCGATCACGACCATGCGCAGACTCTTCGCCAGGTTGACGATTGCCTGCACGATCGCGGAATCGTTCAGGTCCTTCGGCAGGTCCTCGACGAAGCTGCGGTCGATCTTGAGCTTGTCGATCGGGAAGCGTTTCAGGTAGTTCAGGCTGGAATATCCGGTGCCGAAATCGTCTATCGACAGGCTGACGCCCATATCATGCAGCTGGTCCAGCGTCTTCGCGGTTTCCTTTGGGTCCTGCATGATCGCGTTCTCGGTGAGTTCGATCTCGAGTTGCTGCGGTTTGACCCCGTGGCGGGCGAACGCAGCGGCGACCCCGGGGACGAGACTCGCACGGCGGAACTGAAACGCGGAAAAATTGATCGCGACCGGCACGATGTTGAGATTTCTGGCCTGCCAATCGGCGATCTGGCGGCAGGCCTCGTTCAGTACCCATTCGCCGATCAGGTGGATGATGTCCGATTCTTCGGCGAGCGCAATGAAGCTGTCGGGGAACAGCAATCCATGGTCGGTGTGATTCCAGCGCACCAGCGCTTCCGCGCCGATCAGTCGGTTGGTCACCGTGTCGAACTGCGGCTGGTAGTGCAGCACGAGTTGGTTTTTTTCGATTGCCCGGCGCAACTGGTTCGCGAGTACCAGGCGTTCCGCTACCGGCGCATTCAGCTCCGGCGTAAAGAACTCAAAGCGGTTGCGGCCGCTTTTCTTCGAGTGATACATCGCCGCATCGGCATTGCGTATCAGGTCTTCCATGGTCTGGCCATCGTCGGGATAGACGCTGATGCCCACACTCGCCGAAATCTGCACTTCGTGGCTTTCCAGATTGAAGACTTCGTCGAAGATGGCCAG
>WNFL01117052.1_pt1 | contig 52979 bp, 49 predicted proteins | sample 5400361 | NCBI WGS metagenome assembly WNFL01 (sample SAMN13153351, study PRJNA577476) | soil metagenome | isolation source: 40 cm soil on Douglas fir-dominated hillslope | place: USA:California | collected 2013-09-17 | reverse complement strand
CGGCGACCTCGCGGTCGAGTTCGCCAACACCGTCCACGCGCCGGGCGACCCGGCCGGGTCGCTGCATTCCTGGAGCGATCTCGTCGATTTCCTCGAGCTACGCGGAGGGGTGTCGCCCGCCGATGGGACCGCGCTACGGGCGATGGGCGCCACCGACGCGCGTCGGTGCGCCTCGACGTTCGCCGAGGCCATCCGGCTTCGGGAGACGATCAGAGCCATGCTCGATGCCATGGCGCGCAAGGGGTCGCTTCGCGCGGGGTGGGTCGCCGAGGTCAACCAGGCCCTCGCGTCCGGGGCTGGGGCCTCCCGGCTGGTTCGGCAGGACAGCGGGTGGCGCCTGGGCCTCGCGCCGGGGCCCGCGGGTCCGCTCCGCGTCCTCGCGCCGATCGCCGGCGCCGTCGCCGATCTGGCCGCGTCGGGCCGGAGCGTCGAGATCCACAAGTGCGCCAATCCACGCTGCCTTCTCTATTTCCGGGACCGGTCGCGGACCCGTCGCCGGCGCTGGTGCTCGATGGCCGTCTGCGGCAACCGGATGAAGGTGGCCGCCCACGCCCGTCGTCACGGCCGCCACCGTCCGGCCTAGCCTGCTTTGCCCTTGACAGGCCCCGGGGCCGGAGGGCAAGGTATGGTCCGACCAGCCGACCAGCGGCTAACCGGACGCGCGTTTCGAGGAGGAAGGGCATGGCTCACTTCACCTGCGAGGTCGTCTACCGCGGCATCTTCCAGAAGAATCTAGCGGCCAGGATCTGCCGCGGCATCGTGCTCTCCGCACGCAAGGCGGGCCGGTGGGGGATCGCGTTCGGGCGCTACGGGGACAGCCCCCAGCGCAACGGGATCCCCGCCAAGGACTTCGCGATCGTGGCGGACACGCAGGAAGAGCTCGAGCAGAACATGGCCCGCTACGAGCCCAAGGAAGTCGACGTCACGATCTGCGTGGACGACACGCTCTCCAAGGGCGTCGAGTCCTGGGCCTGGTACGGGCTGCAGCCGCTCAACCGGCTGACCGTCTCCGGCGGCACCCTGCTCATGACCTCGCTCCAGAGCCCGGCCGAGCTCCTGAAGGACATGCACAAGAAGGACGCCCCGTACAACCTGGCCCTCATCCGGGCCAAGGCGTCCTTCTCCGGGCTCTGGGTGTACAAGGAAGACCACACCGAGGCCCGCATCCTGGGCGCGCTGGCGCGGATCCAGCCCGAGTTCCTATCGCTGGACGCGGTCTGCCAGGCCATCAAGGAAGCCGAGTGGGGTTCCGACCTCAAGGTGGCCTCGGCCCGCAAGGCCCACGAGCGCCTGGAGACCAAGCCGATCAAGACCACCGAGGGTAACGCGGAGATCCCGTTCTCCTTCGAGAAGCCGAAGTGGTGGGAGATGCGCGAGGGCGTGACCATCCCCGCGATCCCGATCGGCAAGCCGATGGAGGGCGGCAAGGGCTACGTGCCCGAGCGCAACCCGTACTTCAAGAAGTTCACGACCCGCACCATGCGGCCGGTGATCGACTTCGACAAGTGCGTGAAGTGCACCCTCTGCTGGATCCAGTGCCCCGACTCCTGCTTCGACGTCACCCCGGACGGCCTGTACGATGCCAACATGGAATCCTGCTGCGGCTGTGGGGTCTGCGAGGCGGTGTGCCCGGCCAAGGACTGCGTCACCATGGTGCGCGAGGACGCCTTCGAGGACAACGCGAGCCAGTGGGAGATGTGGCGGACCGACAAGGCCACCTACAAGACGTGGATGACCGACAAGATCCACAGCAAGGAACACATCACGCGGTCCCACGGCTTCCGCTTCCGCGGCCAGTACGAGCAGGAGATCAAGCAGGAGCTGGACGCGGGCGGCATCGAGATCACCGCGGGCATTCCCGGCGAGAACGCCGAGTCGAAGAAGTAAGGAAGGAGAGAGACCATGGCCGTGGAGACCAAGCCCGCAGGAGCCGTCGCGGATCACAAGGAGATGCTGATCTCGGGCAGCGAGGCCTGTGCCGAGGCCCTGACCTTGGCCGACCTCGACGTGGTGACCGCGTACCCGATCCGGCCGTACGACACCGTCATGCAGGCCATCGCCAAGAAGATCGCCAACGGGCAGCTGGTCGCCGAGTACATCGTCGCCGAGGGCGAGCACAGCCAGTTCGAGATCGTGAAGCATGCCTCCACGGTGGGCGCGCGCGTGTTCTGCGGCTCGTCGGGCGTGGGCTGGATGTACGCGATGGAGTGCCTCACCGTCACGCCCCCCCTGCGGGTACCCATGGTCTGCATGGTGGGCAACCGGGCGCTCGACGATCCGGGCGCCTTCGGCGTCGAGCACAATGACGCGCTGGTCGTCCGGGACCTCGGCTGGCTGCTGATCTGGGTCGACACGGCCCAGGAGATGCTCGACACCACCCTGCTCGCCTACCGGATCGCCGAGGACCGGCGCGTCTTTCTGCCCATCGCGATCTCGGCGGACGGCGCCTTCCTCACGCACTCCCAGACCATCTGTCAGGTACCCAGCCGGGGCCTGGTGGACAGGTTCCTCCCGCGCTACGACCGGGGTGACCTGCAGCTACACCCGGACAACCCGATCACGGTGGCGCCCCAGGCCAACGAGGACTGGGTCATCGAGATCCGGAGGCAGAACGACGAGGCCATGAAGCGGGCCACCACCGTGATCGAAGAGGCCTACGCCGACTTCCGCAAGGTGATGGGCCGCGGGCCCGAGAACCCGTGGTTCGAGGAGTACATGACCGACGACGCGGAGGTCATCCTGGTCGGCATGGGGACGATCTCGCTGCCCATGAAGGTCGGCATCCGCAACATGCGGGCCCAGGGCAAGAAGGTGGGCCTGGTGCGGCCGCGCTGGTTCCGGCCGTTCCCGACCGATCGGATGGTCAAGGCGCTCTCGAAGGCCTCCGCCATCGGCGTCATCGACCGCGACTACTCGTTCGGCTCGCCCTTCAACTCGGGGGTGGTCGCCAACGAGATCCGCGCCGCGATGTACAATGCGGACAAGCGCCCGCCGCTGCTCAGCTTCATCTGCGGGCTGGGTGGCCGCGAGGTCACCCTGGAAGACGTCGCCAAGGCGGCGGACATGTGCTATGCGGCCGCGAAGGCAGGGAAGTCGGACCCGAAGACGCATTGGCTCGGCGTACGGGAATAGGAGACCCATCTCATGGCTGATTCCGCCTTCACGAACGCGACGCAGATCCTCGAGCCCTTCAAGGGCGTCAAGAAGGTCACGCTCGAGGAGTACTTCACCTCCGGCCACCGCACCTGCCAGGGCTGCGAGTCGGCCCTGGTCATGAAGCTCATGGTCAAGGCGGCGGGCCCGCGCACGATCGTGCTCGGCTCGACCGGCTGCATGTACGTGGCGAACACCACGTACTACACGACCCCGTGGGTGGTGCCGTGGATGCACACCCAGCTCGGCTCCTCGGGCTCGGCCGCCCTCGGGACCGCGGCGGGGCTCAAGGCGCTGATGAAGAAGGGCAAGATGAAGTCGGAGCCGATCAACGTCATCGCGTTCTGCGGCGACGGCGGCGGCGCGGACATGGGGCTGGGCGCGATCTCGGCGACCTTGACCCACAAGGAGTACAACTCGTTGATCCTGATGTACGACAACGAGTCGTACGCCAACACCGACATCCAGCTCTCGGGGTCCACACCCTACGGCGCGAACACCACGTTCAGCCCGCCCGGCTCGGTCAAGCGCATCATCCACACCCGCTGGAAGAAGAACACCGCGGGCATGCTGGCCGCCGGCCACCCGGAGTGCCGGTACGTGGCCACCGTGGACGCCTCCTACGCGGTCGAGATGATGAACAAGGTCCGCAAGGCCCTCACCATCGGGGGGCCGACCTTCATCCACTCGCTCGACCCGTGCCCGAAGGGCTGGGACTACGACCCGATGCTCTCCCACGAGCTGGGCGAGCTGGCCGTCGAGACCGGCGTTTTCCCGCTCTACGAGGTCGAGGACGGGGTGGTGCGGCACTACGGCAAGACCAAGGCCATCGTGGAGGGCCGCCCGCGCAAGCCCGTCCGCGAGTATCTGCTCAAGCAGGGCCGCTTCGCCCACTTCACCGAGGAAGATCTCGACTACTTCCAGTCCAAGGTCGACGAGATGTGGGAGAAGTGGGAGATCCCGGGCGTGATTCCGTTCTGGAAGGAGCGTCCCGGCAACTAGCCGTCCGCAATTCCCGCAGCGACGCTCCGACCCCGACCACCAGGAGGGGACATGATTCGTCACTGTCGACGTCTCGCGGCGCTGGTCCCGGCCTTCGCAATTGCAGCGCTCGTCTGTCCCGTGGCGCCGGCGGCGGCCTGGGAGCCGACCAAGCCCATCGAGTTCGTGATCCCGGCCGGCACCGGCGGGGGCGCGGACCAGATGGCGCGTCTGATCGCGGGGATCGTGGAGAAGCACCGGTTCTCCCTGCGGCCGATCATCGTGGTGAACAAGTCGGGGGGCGCCGGCGCGGAGGGATTCCTCCACGTCAAGAGTAAGAAGGGCGACTCCCACACGATGGTCATCACCCTGTCGAACCTCTTCACCACCCCGCTGCACACCGGCGTGCCCTTCAACTGGAAGGACCTGACCCCGATCGCCCGCATGGCGCTCGACGAGTTCATCCTCTGGGTGAACGCGGAGACGCCGTACAAGACCGCGAAGGAGTACATCGCGGCGGTCAAGGAGCGCTCGGGGGGCGACCGGATGAAGATGGGCGGGACCGGGTCCGCCCAGGAAGACCAGATCCTCACCATCCAGCTCGAGCAGGCCACCGGGGTGAAGTTCACCTACGTGCCCTTCAAGGGAGGCGGAGAGGTCTGCGTCAACCTGGTGGGCAAGCACGTGGACTCGACGGTCAACAACCCGATCGAATGCGTCAGCCACTGGAAGGCCGGGCGGGTGCGCCCGCTCGCGGTCTTCGACACTGCGCGGATCGCGGTTCCGGATTGGAAGGACGTCCCGACCGTGAAGGAAGCGGTGGGCGCGGACATCAGCTACCTGATGCTGCGCGGCATCTTCGGAGCGCCCGACATGCCGAAGGAAGCGATCGAGTGGTATCAGGGCCTCCTCAAGAAGGTGTACGACACGCCCGAGTTCCAGGACTACCTCAAGCAGGGCGCGCTCAAGCCGGCGTGGGAGACGGGCGCCCCGTTCATGAAGTGGCTCGGCGAGGCCGACCAGCTCCACCGCGACCTGATGATGAAGGGCGGCCTGCTCAAGAAGTAGCACCTCCTCTGTCCCGGGATGCGGAGATGCGCACGGCTGACCTGACGACCGCGCTGATCCTGATCGCGGGGGGCGCCCTGGTGATCTGGGACTCCCTGCGCCTCGGCATCGGCTGGGGGACCGACGGGCCTCAGAGCGGGTTCTTCCCGTTCTGGCTCGCGGTCCTGCTCGTCTGCTCCTGCGTGGCGATCGCCCTGCAGGCGCGTCGCCGGGCGAGCCGCGCGCCCTTCATCACCCGCGCGCAGCTCAGGCCGGTGCTCAGCACGCTGCTGCCTTCGGCGGGCTTCGTGCTGCTCACCCAGTTCATCGGTCTCTACGTGGCGGCCACGCTGTTCATGGGCTTCTACATGCGCTGGATCGGGCGGTACGGCTGGATCCCGGTGGTGCTCCTGAGCGTGCTGTTCCCGGTGCTGACCTTCGTGGTCTTCGAGAAGTGGTTCCTGGTTCCCATGCCCAAGGGCCCGCTCGAGGCCTGGCTCGGCTACTGAGCATGGGCTGGGAGAACCTGCTGCTCGGTTTTCAGGTCGCGATGCAGCCCTTCAACCTGGGGCTGGCCGTCCTCGGCATCACCCTGGGCACCATCATCGGGGTGCTGCCGGGTCTGGGGGGCGCCAACGGGGTGGCGATCCTGCTGCCGCTCACCTTCTCGATGAATCCGACCTCGGCGATCATCCTCCTCACGAGCCTCTACTGGGGCGCCCTCTTCGGCGGGGCGATCACGTCGATCCTGTTCAACATCCCGGGCGAGCCCTGGTCGGTGGCCACCACTTTCGACGGCTACCCGATGGCGCGCAACGGGCAGGGGGGCGAGGCGCTCACCGCCGCGTTCACCTCGTCGTTCGTGGGGGCGCTCTTCTCGGTGGTGCTGATCACCCTCTTCGCTCCGCTGCTCGCCGAGATCGCGCTCAAGTTCGGCCCGCCCGAGTTCTTCGCCATCCAGCTGCTCACCTTCTCCTCGTTCATCGGCCTGGGCGGCGGCAACCCGATCAAGTCGCTGGTGTCGATCCTCATCGGCTTCATCCTCGCCTCGGCCGGGCTCGACATCGTGACCGGCCAGCTGCGCCTCACCTTCGGCATCACCGAGCTGATGAAGGGCTTCGACTTCATCATCGCGGTCATCGGCCTCTTCGGCATCGGGGAGATCCTGCTCTCGGTGGAGGAAGGGCTCGCGTTCCGCGGGGTGAGCGCCCGGATCAATCCGACGGTGGTCTGGCAGACGTGGAAGACGCTGCCCCGTTACTACCGCACGTTCATCCGGAGCGCCTTCATCGGCTTCTGGATGGGCTTCAAGCCGGGCGGGGCCACCCCCGCGTCGTTCATGAGCTACGCGTTCGCCCGGCGCTTCTCGCGCAATCCGGAGCGCTTCGGCCAGGGGGAGATCGAGGGGGTGGTGGCCCCCGAGACCGCGGCCCACGCGGCGGGCGGCGCCTCCCTGCTGCCCATGATCACCCTCGGCATCCCGGGCAGTCCCACCGCGGCGGTGATGCTGGGCGGCCTCATCATCTGGGGCCTCCAGCCGGGGCCGATGCTCTTCCGCGAGAAGCCGGAGTTCGTGTGGGGGCTGATCGCGAGCATGTACACCGGCAACATCATCGGCGTGGCCATGGTCCTGGCCTTCGTGCCGCTCTTCGCGGCGATCCTCCGGATCCCGTTCCCGATCCTCACGCCCCTCATCGTGGTGATCTGCGCGGTGGGTTCCTACGCGGTCCACGACAGCATGGTGGACATCTGGTACATGCTCTTGTTCGGTGTGATCGGCTACGTCTTCAAGAAGCTCGACTACCCGCTGGCTCCCCTGGTCCTGGCCCTCGTGCTCGGCGATCTGGCCGAGAACGCCCTGCGCCAGAGCCTGATCATGTCCCAGGGCTCCCTGCTGATCCTGTTCGAGCGACCCATCTCCGGGGTGATCAGCGCGGTCGCGCTCGTCTTCTTCGCGCTGCCCCTCCTGCAGCCGTACCTGCGGCGCGCGCGGAAGCCCCCGGTCCCGGTGACCGCCTCGCACGATGGCTGACGCCTCGGCGCGGTCGGGAACCCGCCGGTGAGCCTCGGCCCGCCGGAGTTCTGGACCCGGCTCGCGGAGATCACTTTCCTCAACATGCTGCTCTCGGGGGACAACGCGGTGGTCATCGCGCTGGCGGTTCGCGCGCTGCCGCCTCGGCAGCGGCTCCTCGGGCAGCTCGGCGGCACCATCGGCGCGGTGGTCCTGCGGCTCCTCTTCGTCGGGGTGATCAGCCTGCTGCTCCGCGTGCCCTACCTGCGGCTGGCCGGCGGCCTCCTGCTGATCTGGATCGCGTTCAAGCTGGTCCGGCCGGTCGAGGAGGAGACGGGCGGCGCCCGGCACGGGGCGTCGTTCTGGGAGTCCATCTGGATCATCGTGGTGGCCGACATCACGATGAGCCTCGACAACGTGCTCGCGGTGGCCGCGGCGGCTCACGGCGACATGCTCCTGGTCACGCTCGGCATCGGCATGTCGGTGCCGATCGTGGTGTGGGGCAGCGGGCTCCTCGCCGGGCTGATGAACCGCTACCCGTGGATCATCTGGGTCGGGGGCGGGCTCCTCGGCTACGTGGCGGGCGACATGATCCTGGAGGACCCCGCGGTGATGGACTGGCTCGGCGGGGCGGCCCACGCCCTGGAGTATCCCGTGCCGGGGGCGCTAGCGGTGGCCCTGACCTGGGCGGGCTGGTGGCTGACCCGGCGACATCGTAGCTCGATGGCGTAAACTCCACGGCAGGGGACCCGGGGCATGACATTTCTGGCGGATCCGGAATTCTGGGCACGGCTCGTGAGCATCGTGCTCATCGATCTCTCGCTCGCCGGCGACAACGCGCTGGTCATCGCGCTCGCGGTGCGCTCGCTGTCGGCCCGCGAGCAGTGGCTCGGACGCGTGTGGGGCACCGCGGCCGCGGTGGCGCTGCGGCTGCTCTTCATCGCCATCGTGAGCGCGCTCCTCACGATCCCGCTGCTCCGGTTCGCGGGAGGGCTGCTGCTGCTGTGGATCGCGGTGCGGCTGGTGCGGCCGGGCGGGACCGAGGAGGGCGAGGTGCGGCACGGCGCCTCCCTCCGCCAGGCGGTCTGGATCATCGTGGTCGCCGACGTGACCATGAGCCTCGACAACGTCCTCGCGGTGGCCGCGGCGGCCCACGGCGACTTCGTCCTGGTCACCATCGGCATCGCGCTGTCGCTGCCCATCGTGGTCTGGGGCAGCGGGTTCCTGGCGCGCCTCATGGCGCATCACGCCTGGATCATCTGGATCGGCGGTGGCGTGCTCGGCTACGTGGCCGGCGAGATGATGACCGACGATCCCCTGGTGCGCGCCTGGCTCGGGGACCACGCCGACACCATCGACGATCCCCTCTCCCTGCTCCTCGCGGTCGGGCTGGCCCTGCTGGGGTGGTGGCTGGCCCGCAGCGCCGCGTCCGGACCGACCGCTCGAGAAGGAGCCTAGATCCATGAGCGAGTCCGTTCGCCGAGAGCCGGGCGGGGCGCCCGCGCACGGCCGGATGGACATCGAGCCGGTGAAGTCCACCCGGATCTACGAGGAGATCGTCCGCCAGGTCAAGCAGCTCATCGGCGAGGGCCGGCTCAAGTCCGGTGACCGCCTGCCTCCCGAGCGCGACCTCGCCGAGAAGTTCAGGGTCAGCCGCACCTCGGTGCGGGAAGCCCTGCGCGCGCTGCAGAGTCGCGGCCTCATCGAGATCCGGGCGGGGGAGGGTGCCTTCATCCGGGACGTCTCGGTGGAGACACTCATCGAGCCGCTGGCCCTCGTGATCCTGCCCCATCGCGAGGCGGTCGGCGAGCTCTTCGAGGCACGCCGGCTGCTCGAGCCGGCCATCGCGGCCCTCGCGGCCCGGCGGGCGACGCGCGAGGAGATCCAGGAGATGGAGCGCATCCTGGAAGACCAGGCCAAGGAGGTGGCGGCGGGCCGGACCGGGATGCTCCAGGACGGCGCGCTACACGCGGCCATCGCCAACAGCGCCCACAATCGCGCCATCACCCGCATCGTCAACGCCCTCATGGATCTGCTCACCCAGAGCCGCGAGGAGTCGCTCCACACCCCCGGGCGGCCCACGCGTTCCCACGAGGACCACCGCCGTATCCTCGAGGCGGTGCGGCGGCGGGACGAGGTGGCCGCCCATCGCTCGATGCTGGACCACCTGATCGCGGTGGAGACGCTCGTTACCGGCGTCCATGCCGACGATCGAAGCGCGGCGTCGGCCGCGCGAAAGAAGAAGCCTCGCCCCTCGTAAGTACCTGTCCTGCAACATTAATTGTTGACATCGAGAGTCGAGCGCCCTACCATGGCTGATTAACGCAGGCCCGCTGATGGGCCTGTGTCTTTTTCTCTGCCACCGAATCGCTCAGGGGGTCCCGTGATGGCGCAGGCCCGGAGTCGGAAGAGCGCGCGACGCACCGCCGCGCACCCGACCGCGCGTGCATCCACGCGTCCTTCCGGTCGAGGGACCAAGTACGTCTATTCCTTCGCGGGGGGCAAGGCGGAGGGCTCGAGCGCGCTGCGCAACCTGCTCGGCGGCAAGGGCTGCGAGCTGGCCGAGATGACCAAGATGGGGGTGCCGGTCCCGCCCGGCTTCACGATCACCACCGAGGCGTGGGCCGCCTACGACGCGGCGGGCAAGAAGCATCCGGCCGGACTCTGGACCCAGGTCATGGCGCACCTCGCGCGCCTCGAAGCCGCCGCGGGCAGCCGGCTGGGGGACCCGGCGCGGCCGCTGCTGGTGTCGGTCCGCTCGGGCGCGCGCGCGTCGATGCCCGGCATGATGGACACCGTCCTCAACCTGGGCCTCAACGACAAGTCGGTGGAGGGGCTCGCGGCGCGGACCAAGAACGAGCGCTTCGCCTGGGACTGCTACCGTCGCTTCATCACGCTCTTCGGCGACGTGGTCCTCGCCATCGACCGTCACGCCTTCGACGCGCTGCTCGACACCGCGAAGACGCGCGCGGGCGCCAAGACGGATGCCGATCTCCCGGCCGCGGCCCTGCGAGCGCTGGTCGCGGAGTTCAAGAAGCTCGTGCAGGACAGGACGGGCCGGGCCTTCCCGCAGGATCCGCACGAGCAGCTCCGGCTGGCCATCAACGCGGTCTTCGAGTCCTGGTGGGCCAAGAAGGCGGTGGACTACCGGCGCATCCACCGGCTGCCCGACGACTGGGGCACCGCGGTGACCGTGATGGCGATGGTCTTCGGCAATCTCGGCCCGACCTCGGGCACCGGGGTGTGCTTTTCGCGCGATCCGTCGAGCGGTGAGCGCCGCTTCTTCGGCGAGTTCCTGGTGAACGCGCAGGGCGAGGACGTGGTGGCGGGCATCCGCACCCCGGAGCCGCTCGACGCGCTCAAGCAGCGGATGCCCCCGGTGTACGCCAAGCTCACCGCGATCAAGGAGCGGCTCGAGCGTCACTACCGCGACATGCAGGACATCGAGTTCACCGTCCAGGAAGGGCAACTCTTCATCCTGCAGACCCGATCCGGCAAGCGCACCGGAGCGGCGGCGGTCCGCATCGCGGTGGAGATGGTGCGGGAGCGGCTCATCGACCGGAACACCGCGCTGCTGCGCGTGGAGCCGGCCTCGCTCCACCAGCTCCTCGTGAAGACGGTGGATCCCGCCGCGCGCTACACCGCGATCGCCACCGGCCTGCCCGCCACCCCGGCGGCGGCGGTGGGCAAGGTCGTGTTCGATCCGGAGAAGGCGGTGGACATGGCCCTCCGGGAAGAGGCGGTCATCCTGGTGCGCGCCGAGACCTCGCCGGAGGACGTCGCGGGCATGCACTCGGCCCAGGGCGTGCTGACCTCGCGGGGCGGCCTCACGTCGCACGCGGCGGTGGTGGCCCGCGGGTGGGGCAAGTGCTGCGTGGTGGGCGCGGGCGACGTGGTGGTGGACGAGGAGAACCATCTCTTCCGGGCTGGCCGCGCGGTCGTGCGCGAGGGGCAGGTGATCACGCTCAACGGAGCCACCGGCGAGGTGATCGTGGGCGCCCAGCCCCTCGTGGACCCCAAGCTCTCCGACGAGTTCCGGGAGCTCCTGGGCTGGGCCCAGGGGCACGCCACCACCACCGTGCGGGCCAATGCGGACACCCCCGCGGACGCGGTCAAGGCCCGCGAGTTCGGCGCGGTGGGCATCGGTCTCGTGCGCACCGAGCACATGTTCTTCGGGGACGAGCGCATCCCGATCGTGCGCGAGATGATCATGGCGCGCGACGACCAGGCGCGGAAGAAGGCGGTGGACCAGCTCCTCCCCTTCCAGCGCGAGGACTTCATCGGCATCTTCCGCGTGATGGCCCCGTACCCGGTGACGATCCGGCTGCTGGACCCGCCGCTCCACGAGTTCCTCCCCAAGTACAAGGAGGTGCTCGAGGAGTACACGCGGCTCGACGCCCGCGGGTTCAACCCCGAGCGCCACGCCGAGCTGGGCGCGATCAAGGCCCGCCTGGAGGTGCTGCTCGAGGCCAACCCGATGCTGGGCCACCGCGGCTGCCGGCTCGGCATCACGTTCCCCGAGATCTACGACATGCAGGTGCGCGCGATCATGGAAGCGGCCTGCGCGGTGGCGGCGGAGGGCGTGAAGGTCGAGCCCGAGATCATGATCCCGCTCACCGGCACGGTGGCGGAGATGAAGCTGACGCGGGAGATGACCGACCGCGTGGCCCGGCAGGTGCTGGCGGACACGGGACGGAAGGTCGCCTACTCGGTGGGCACCATGATCGAGGTGCCGCGCGCCGCGCTGATCGCGGACCGGATCGCCCAGTACGCGGAGTTCTTCTCGTTCGGCACCAACGACCTGACCCAGATGACGTTCGGCTACAGCCGGGACGACATCGGCAAGTTCCTGCCCTACTACCTCGAGAAGAAGCTGCTGCCCAGCGACCCCTTCGCGGTGCTCGACCAGGACGGGGTGGGGGAGCTGGTCCGGGTCGGCATCGAGCGGGGCCGGCGGACCGTCCCCACGCTCAAGGTCGGCATCTGCGGCGAGCACGGCGGCGAGCCCTCGTCGGTGGAGTTCTGCCATCGGGTCGGGATGACCTACGTCTCGTGCTCGCCCTACATGGTTCCGGTGGCGTGGCTCGCGGCCGCCCAGGCCCAGGTGAAGGAGCCGCGAGCACCCCAGGTGAAAAGGAGAGATACGCGGTGAAGCTTTCAGGCGCGCGGATCGTGCTCGAGTGCATCAAGCGGGAAGGGGTGGATCTCGATCTACGACGCCCTCTACGACTTCGAGGGCCTGCGCCACGTCCTGGTCCGGCAGGAGGCCGCCGCCGGGCATGCGGCGGAAGGGTACGCGCGGACGTCGGGCAAGGTCGGGGTCTGCCTCGTCACCTCCGGGCCCGCCGCGACCAACCTGGTCACCGCGCTCCAGGACGCGCTGATGGACTCGATCCCGATCGTCGCGTTCACCGGGCAGGTGCCGACGCACCTCATCGGCAACGACGCGTTCCAGGAGGCCGACAACGTCGGCATCACGCGCTCGGCCACCAAGCACAACTTCCTGGTGAAGGACGGCAAGGACCTCGCCCCGATCATCAAGGAGGCCTTCCACATCGCCTCCACCGGGCGCCCGGGGCCGGTCCACGTGGACCTGCCCAAGGACATCCTGGTCAAGGAGTGGACCTTCGAGTACCCGGAGCGCGTGCACCTGCGCTCGTACAACCCGACCTACGAGGGCCATCCCGGGCAGATCAAGAAGGCGGCCCGCTCGATGGTACGGGCCAAGCGGCCGGTGCTCTACGTGGGCGGGGGCGCGATCTCCTCGGACGCCTCCCCCGAGCTGCGGGAGCTCGCGGACCTGACCCAGATCCCGGTGACCCAGACCCTCATGGGCCTGGGCTCGTTCCCGATGGCCGACCCGCTCTCGCTCGACATGCTCGGCATGCACGGCACCTACTACGCCAACATGGCGGTGCACCACTCGGACTGCCTGGTGGCGGTGGCCGCGCGCTTCGACGACCGGGTGACCGGGCGGGTGGACGCGTTCTCCCCGAACGCGGAGATCATCCACATCGACATCGACCCGTCGTCGATCTCCAAGAACATCAAGGTGGACATCCCGATCGTGGGCGACTGCAAGCGCGTGCTGCGCCGGCTGATCGAGGCGGTGCGGGAGGAGCTCAAGGACGGGGTGCCCGCCGCGGTGACCGAGGGCCGCCGGCAGTGGGCCGCCCAGCTCGCGGACTGGAAGCGCGACTTTCCGCTGCGCTACGACTGGGACGACGAGGTGATCAAGCCCCAGTACGTGATCCAGGAGCTGTCGAACCTGACCCAGGGCGAGGCCTACGTGGTCACCGGGGTGGGCCAGCACCAGATGTGGGCCGCCCAGTACTACCGCTTCAAGCACCCGCGGCGCTGGTGCACCTCGGGCGGCCTCGGCACGATGGGCTACGGGCTGCCCACCGCGATGGGCGTGCAGGCCGCGCACCCGGGCAAGCTGGTGGTGAACATCGACGGCGACGGCTCCTTCTCGATGAACAGCCAGGAGCTGGCCACGTGCTTCACCGAGAACCTGCCGGTCAAGACCGTGATCATCAACAACAGCGGCCACGGGATGGTGCGGCAGTGGCAGCGGATCATCTACAACGAGCGCTTCTTCGCGATCGACCTGCCGGGCATCCCGGACTGGGTCAAGCTCGCGGAGGCCTACGGCTGCGTGGGCATCCGGGTGACCAAGCCGAGCGAGGTGGTGCCCGCGCTCGAGAAGATGCTGAGCACGCCGGCCCCGGTGGTCCTGGACGTCTGCGTGGACAAGGACGAGTGCGTCTTCCCCATGGTGCCGGCGGGGGGCGCCAACAAGGACATGATCCTGTCGCTCCCCTCGCGCGAAGTGAAGGAAAAAGCCGCCAAGTCCCAGACCGGATTCTAGGAGCGCGCCGTGGCCGAGACGAGCAAGCATACGATCGCGGTACTGGTCGAGAACAAGTTCGGGGTCCTGTCCCGGGTGGCCGGGCTGTTCTCCGCGCGGGGGTACAACATCGAGAGCCTGTCGGTCGGGGAAACCCTCGACCCGTCGGTCTCGCGCATGACCCTCGTGGTGCGCGGGGACGCGTTCGTGATCGAGCAGGTCATCAAGCAGCTGCACAAGCTGATCGACGTCATCAAGGTCACCGACCTCAGCGAGGAGAATCACGTGGAGCGCGAGATGCTCCTGCTGAAGGTCAACGCGGAGCCGGCGAATCGCGCCGAGATCCTCCGCCTCGGCGACATCTTCCGGGCCAAGGTGGTGGACGTGACGCCCACCGCCTACACCCTCGAGATCACCGGCGAGGAGTCCAAGATCGAGGGCATCATCGATCTCCTGCGGCCCTTCGGCATCCAGGAGATCGTCCGCACCGGCAAGGTGGCCATCGCGCGGGGTCCCAAGACCCGGTTGCGCAAGGTGGAGGAGCGCCTCGGCAAGCCCCGCGAGACCCCGCGTCCGCCGAACGACGATCCGAAGGTGGTCGGGTTCGCGGACTGATTTCCAACGCAGGAAACCGAAAGAAAGGCACGAGGAACCATGCCGGCCAAGATCTTCTACGACCAGGACGCTGACCTGGGCCTGCTGCGCGGCAAGACCGTCGCCATCATCGGCTACGGCAGCCAGGGGCACGCCCACGCCTTGAACCTGAAGGACTCCGGCCAGAACGTGGTGGTCGGCCTCTACAAGGGCTCGAAGAGCTGGGCCCGGGCCGAGAAGGACGGGCTCAAGGTCACCACCGTGAACGACGCGGCCGCCGCGGGCGACATCGTGATGATCCTGCTGCCCGACCAGACCCAGCGGCAGGTCTTCGAGGAGTCCATCAAGGGCGTCATGACCAAGGGCAAGATGCTGATGTTCGCCCACGGTTTCAACATCCACTTCAACCAGGTGGTGCCGCCCGCCGACGTGGACGTCTCGATGATCGCCCCCAAGGCGCCCGGCCATGTCATGCGCGACCTCTTCACCCAGGGCCCGGGCGTGCCCGGGCTGGTCGCGGTCTACCAGGACGTCTCGGGCAAGGCCCGCGACCTGGCCCTGGCCTACGGCAAGGGTGTCGGCTGCACGCGCGCGGGGGTGATCGAGACCACCTTCAAGGAAGAGACCGAGACCGATCTCTTCGGGGAGCAAACGACCCTCTGCGGCGGGGTGTCACACCTGATCAAGGCCGCCTACGAGACCCTCGTCGAGGCGGGCTACCAGCCCGAGGTCGCCTACTTCGAGTGCATGCACGAGATGAAGCTGATCGTGGACCTCTTCTACCAGGGCGGCCTCGCCTACATGCGGTACTCGGTGTCCGACACCGCGGAGTACGGCGACTACACGCGCGGGCCGCGGATCATCGACGACCGGACCAAGCTGGAGATGAAGAAGATCCTCTCCGAGATCCAGTCCGGCCAGTTCGCGCGCGAGTGGGTGCTGGAGAACCAGGCGCACCGCGCGGGATTCCTCGCCATGCGCAAGCGGGACGCCGAGCACGGGATCGAGGAGGTGGGCGGCCGGCTGCGCAAGATGATGGCGTGGATCAAGCCGCCGCGGGAGTGATCGAGGCCGCGGCGCCGCGGAGGGCCGCGTGCGCGTTCCGGTAGCCGCGGAGGGGTGGCCGTTCATCCTGCCCACCGCGGCCGCGGCCGGGATCATGGCCGCGATGGGCTGGGTGGTCGCGGCGGCGGTGTTCGCGGTGGTGGCGCTGGCCTTCCTGGGGTTCTTCCGGGATCCCGAGCGGACCGCGCCCGGGATGCCCGGGGCGGTCCTGGCCCCCGCCGACGGGCGGGTGATGGTGATCACCGAGGCGGTGGATCCCTGGGTCGGCCCGGCGGTCCGCGTGTCGATCTTTCTGTCGCCGCTGGACGTGCACGTCAACCGCGCGCCGATCGGCGGCCTGGTGAAGAACGTGGAGCACGTGGCGGGGAGCTTCCTCGCGGCCTACCGGCCGGAGGCGTCGGAGCAGAACGAGCGGTGCGCGATGAGCCTGGACGGGGACCGCGCCCGCCTGACCGTCACGCAGATCTCGGGAGTGCTGGCCCGGCGCATCGTGTGCCGGGCGCGGCCGGGCGACACGCTGCGGGCCGGGGAGCGGTACGGGCTGATCCGCTTCGGATCGCGGACGGACCTGGTGGTGCCGCGGGGAACGGATCTGCGGGTGCGGGTGGGGGACCGAGTGCGAGGCGGGGAATCGGTGATGGGGGTGCTGCGATGAGGCGGAGACACGGAAGCGACGCGGGGCGCGCGCCGCGGCGGAGGAAGTGGCAGGAGCTGCGCCAGCAGCCGCGGCGGGGGATCTTCCTGCTGCCCAGCCTGCTCACGACCGGCAACCTGTTCTGCGGGTTCCTGGCCCTGGTCCTGGCCTCGCAGCAGCGCTACACCGATGCGGCGATCTCCATCTTCGTGGGCATGCTCATGGACATGCTGGACGGCAAGGTGGCGCGGATGACCAAGACCACCAGCCAGTTCGGCGTCGAGCTGGACTCGCTCGCCGACGTGGTCTCCTTCGGGGTCGCGCCCGCCTTCGTCCTCTACTCGATGGCCCTGGCCCCGCTGGGGCGCGCGGCCTGGCTCGGCGCGTTTCTCTTCGTGATCTGCGGCGCCCTCCGCCTCGCCCGCTTCAACGTCTACGCGGGGGTGACCGACAAGCGCTACTTCGTCGGCCTGCCGATTCCCGCCGCCGCCGGGGTGGTGGCCTCGGTGGTGTTCCTGCTGGGCACCGACGACATCCCGCGCTGGCTGGGGGCCGCGCTCGCGGCCGGGACGTACCTGGTGGCGATCCTGATGGTCACCACCTTCCGCTACTACAGCTTCAAGGAGATCGACTTCGCTCGTCGCCGGCCCGCCGGGGTGCTGGTGCTGGTCGTCCTGGGTGTGCTGATCGTCGCCACTCATCCCCAGTGGTTCCTGTTCCTGCTCTTCTTCGCCTACGCCCTGAGCGGCCCCACGCGTCCGCTCTGGGCGCGGCGTCGCGACGCGGTCGCCTCGGCGGCTCCCGCCGGCTCCCCCGCGCCGCCCGCGGACCGGGAGCCCCGGGACCCGACCGAGCGAGACCGGAGGATCTGACATGGCGACCTACAAGATCGCAGTGCTGCCCGGCGACGGCATCGGGCAGGAGGTGACGCCGCAGGCGCAGCGCGTCCTCGCGTTCGTCGGCCGTGCCGCCGGCATCGGGTTCGAGTTCGAGAGCGGGCTCGTGGGCGGCTCGGCCATCGACGCGGCGGGCACTCCGCTGCCGCCCGAGACCCTCGCGCTCTGCGAGCAGGCGCACGCGATCCTTTTCGGGGCGGTGGGGGGCCCCAAGTGGGACACGCTGCCGCAGGAGCAGCGTCCCGAGCGCGGGCTCCTCGGCATCCGCAAGGAGCTCGACCTCTTCGCCAACCTGCGCCCGGCGACCTGCTTCCCGATGCTGGTGGACGCCTCGCCCCTCAAGCGGTCGGTCGTCGAGGGCACCGACATCATGGTGATCCGCGAGCTGACCGGCGGGCTCTACTTCGGCGAGCCCCGCGGGCGCGAGGAGTTCGCCGACGGAGGCGCGCGCGCGGTCAACACCATGGCCTACACCTCGCGCGAGATCGAGCGGGTGGCCCGGGCCGCGTTCGACGTGGCGATGAAGCGCAGGAAGCGGCTCGCCTCGGTGGACAAGGCCAACGTGCTGGTGGTCTCGCAGCTCTGGCGTGAAGTGGTAACGCGGGTGGGGAAGGACTATCCCCAGGTGCAGCTCGAGCACGTGCTGGTGGACAACTGCGCGATGGCCCTGGTTCACAAGCCCACCCACTTCGACACGATCGTGACCGAGAACACCTTCGGCGACATCCTCTCGGACGAGGCGGCCATCCTCGCCGGCTCCATGGGGATGCTGCCGTCGGCCAGCCTCGGCGGCAAGGGCGGCCGCATGGGGCTCTTCGAGCCGGTCCACGGAACCGCGCCCGACATCGCGGGCCAGGGGGTGGCCAACCCGATCGCGGCGATCCTGTCCGCGTCCATGCTGCTGCGCTACTCGCTCGAGCGCGGCGCCGACGCGGATCGCGTGGACGCCGCGGTGCTGCGCGTGCTGGAGCGGGGGCACCGGACGCGAGACATCCACTCGGCCGGCACCAAGCTGGTGGGGACATCCGAGATGGGGGACTTGATCCTGGCCGAGGTAGAGAAGTCGTACTGAAATAAATAGATAGAAAGGATACTCTGAGTCATGGCTTCAGGAGTGGTGGTGGCGGTGGTGGGGGTGACGGGCGCGGTGGGGCAGACCACCCTCAAGATCCTCGAGGAGCGGAAGTTCCCGGTCCGGGAGCTGCGGGCCTTCGCGTCCGCGCGCTCGGCGGGGAAGACCATCACGTTCAAGGGCGAGCCGGTGCGGGTCGAGGCCGTCGGCCCCGAGGTCTTCAAGGGCGTGGACATCGCGCTCTTCTCGGCGGGCTCCGCTCAGTCCAAGGAGTACGCTCCCCAGGCCGTCAAGGCAGGCGCGGTCGTGGTCGACAAGTCGAGCGCGTTCCGGATGGATCCGCAGGTGCCGCTGGTGGTGCCGGAGATCAACGCCGACGCGGTGCGCGGCCATCACGGCATCGTGGCCTGCCCGAACTGCACCAGCATCGTCACCGTGATGCCGCTCAAGCCGTTGCACGACGCGGGCCGCCTCCGCCGGGTGGTCGCCACCAGCTTCCAGGCGGTCTCGGGGGCCGGCGTCAACGGGGTGGACGAGCTGCGCACCCAGACCCTCGCGTGGGCCCGCGGCGAGGCGATCGTCCCGAAGTTCTTCCAGCACCAGATCGCATTCAACGTCATCCCCCACATCGACAAGTTCGGTCCCGACGGCTACACCGGCGAGGAGCTGAAGCTGGTCAACGAGGTTCGCAAGATCCTCGAGCTGCCCGACCTGCTGATCTCGCCCACCACGGTGCGCGTGCCGGTCTTCACCGCCCACTCGGTGACGGTCAACGCGGAGACCGAGGTGAAGATCGGGCGCGAGCGGGCGCGCGAGGTGTTCGCGGGCTTCCCCGGGCTCAAGCTCTGGGACGAGCCCGCCGAGAACCGCTACCCGATGCCGGTGGTCGTGGAGGGCCAGGACGACTGCTACATTGGCCGCGTTCGCGAAGACGCGACGCTGCCGAACGGGCTCAACTTCTGGGTCGTGGGCGATCAGCTCCGGAAGGGCGCCGCCCTGAACGGCATCCAGATCGCGGAGCTGTTGATCCGCTGACCACCGTCAGTCCAGAGGGCGGGCGCACCGTCTGGCTCACGCTGGCCTACGAGGGCACGGAGCTGCACGGCTGGCAGGTGCAGCCCGGGCTGGCCACCGTGCAGGGCCTCCTGATGGAGGCCGCGGCGCGGGTGCTGGGCGGCCCCGTGAAGATCACCGGGGCGAGCCGCACCGACGCGGGCGTGCACGCGTTCCGGCAGGTCGCGAGCCTGGCCACTTCCTCCGCGGTCGCGCCGGCGGCGCTCCAGCGCGCGCTCAATGCGCTGCTCCCGCCCGCGGTGCGCGTGCTCGACGCGCGCGAGGCGCCGGCCGGCTTCGACGCGCGCCGCTGGGCCCGCGGCAAGCGATACGCCTACCTGATCGATCGCGGGCCACAGGCCGATCCGTTCCTGCGGCGCTACGCTTGGCACGCGCCGTTCCCGCTGGACTCGGACACGATGGCGGCCGGGCTCGCCGCCCTTCGGGGCAAGCACGACTTCAGCGCCTTCTGCGCGTCGGCGGGCCGCGATCGCACGCCCTTCTGCACGATCACGTCGGCGCGGGTGGTGGCCCGGCGCGAGCGTCTGGTGATCTGCCTCTCGGCGGACAGCTTCCTGCATCACATGGTCCGCAACATCGTGGGGAGCCTGGTCGAGGTCGGGCGAGGGGCGCGGCGGCCCGGCTGGATCGGCGAGGTGGTGGACGGTCGGGATCGGAAGCGGGCCGGGCCCACTGCGCCCGCGCAGGGGCTGGTGCTGGTGCGCGTCCTGTACGGACCGGAGGCAAGAGCCCGAGCTACGGAGGAGAGGCCATGACGCCGGACGAGCAGCCGGAAGGGGGACCGGCGCCGGGCGGCAAGGGCTTCAAGGCCCGGAAGCGTGAGGACCATGCCCTCGTGCTGATCCGGGAGCTCCTGGCCAGCCTGGGGAATCCGACCCAGGCGCGGCGCCTCCTGCTCGAGCTCAGCCGATACTATGACCCGATCCTGGGGGGCGCCATCGTGGACGTCCGCCACCAGCGGGAGATCATGGAGGCGATCGAGGCCGGCCGGCTGGGGGATGCCGAGGCCCTGGTGCAGACCCGCTATGCCCTCTACATCAAGGACCGGGCGCACCTGGGGCGCGGTGAGGAAGGTTGACCGAGGATTCCCTTGACACTGGTCTGACCAGCGCCCTAGAATTCCCGCAACTAGCGGCAGATTCTAGAGAAACGGTTCACAGCGCGAGACGCGGTCCCCAACACAACGAGGTGTCGCCATGAGCCTATCGCGGCGTGATTTCCTCAAGTACACGGGGTCTACCGGCGCGGGCGTCGCCGTCGGGACCGCAACTCTCGACCTCAAGCCGGTGCAGGCGGCCGCCACCACGCTCAAGCTCAAGGAAGCCAAGGTCCACTCCGGGGTCTGCCCGTACTGCGCGGTCGGCTGTATACAGCTCGTGTATTCCAAGGGCGACAAGATCATCGACATCGAGGGGCACCCGGACACGCCCCACACGCTCGGCCGCCTCTGCCCGAAGGGCGCGGCGACCATCCAGCTCTCCAACAACCCGCTGCGGCCGACCAAGGCGATGTACCGCGCCCCCGGCTCGGACAAGTGGGAGGAGAAGCCGCTCGACTGGATGTACGAGCAGATCGCCAAGCGGTACTACGACACCCGCGAGAAGTACTTCATCGAGAAGGAGAAGAACAAGGACGGCCAGGAGGTGGTGGTCAATCGCCTCGACGCGATCGCCTCCCTCGGCTACCACGAGCATCAGGCCCGAGTCTGACACTCCGCCACGGTCCCAGCTCTGGGGACCACGTTCGGGCGGGGCGCGATGACGACGAACCTGATCGACATCCAGAACTCGGATGTCATCATGGCGACGAGCAACTTCGCGGAGAATCACCCGGTCGGGTTCCAGTGGGTCATGAAGGCCAAGGAGCGCGGGGCCAAGTTCATCCACGTGGACCCCCGCTTCACCCGCACCAGCGCGGTGGCCGACATCCACGTGCCCCTGCGGTCGGGCACCAACATCGCCTTCTTCGGCGGGCTGATCTCCTACGCGATCGTCAACAACCTCTACTTCAAGGACTACGTCGTCCCCTACACCAACGCCCCCTTCTTGATCGATCCCGCGTTCAAGACCGCGACCGACGGGGGCGGCCTCTTCACCGGGCTGGAGTCGACCGGCAAGGGCGGGGTGGATCCCCACCTCGCGGAGACCTACAAGCGCGATTCGTGGAAGTACCAGCTCGACGGCGAGGGCAATCCCAAGCGGGACCTCACGCTGCGGGATCCGAATTGCGTGTTCCAGCTGATGAAGCGGCACTACAGCCGCTACACCCCCGAGATGGTGGAGCGGGTGTGCGGCATCCCCAAGGAGAAGTTCGTCCAGGTCGCCAAGCTCTACTGCGAGAATAGCGGGCGCGAGAAGACCGGGGCGATCACCTACGCGCTGAACCTGACCCAGCACACCAACGGCGTCCAGAACATCCGGGCGCTCTGCATGCTGCAGATCCTGCTCGGCAACATCGGGCGCCCGGGGGGCGGGGTCGTGGCCCTTCGCGGTCACGCCAACGTGCAGGGCGCGACCGACCTCGAGCTGCTCTATCACGAGCTGCCCGGTTACCTGCCGATGCCCCTGCGGGACCTCCACCCCGATCTCAAGACGTACCTCGAGAAGGTCACGCCCAAGGGCGGCTTCTGGGTCAACCTGCCGAAGTTCATGGTCAGCCTGATGAAGGCCTTCTACGGTGACGCCGCTACCGCCGAGAACGAGTACGGCTACCAGTGGCTGCCCAAGCGGGCCTCCGCGGACGCCTACAGCCATCAGCACATCTTCGTGGACATGTACAAGGGCTCCATCAAGGGGTTCCTCGCCGACGGACAGAACCCCGCGGTGGGAGGACCCAACGCCAAGCTGGCGCGGGCGGCCCTCGGCAAGCTCGAGTGGCTCGTCGTCAAGGACATCTTCCTCACCGAGACCGCCGAGTTCTGGAAGGCGCCCGGGGTCGCGGCGAAGGACGTCAAGACCGAGGGGTTCTTCCTGCCCGCCGCGCCCGCCGCGGAGAAGGACGGCTCGCTGACCAACACGATGCGCCTGATCCAGTGGCACGAGAAGGCGGTGAACCCGCCCGGCGACGTGACGTCGGACGCGGAGTTCTTCGTGAGCCTGGCCAAGCGGCTGCAGAAGCTGTACGCCGGCTCGAAGAAGGAGCGTGACCGGGGCTTCCTCGCGGCCAGCTTCGTGTACGGGGACAACCCCAAAGAGCCGAACATGGAGCTGGTCCTCAAGGAGGTCAACGGGTACGCGACCCAGGAGATCACCGACAAGGACGGCAAGGTCGTCTACAAGAAGGGCCAGGCGCTGAACACCTTCGCCCACATGACCGACGACGGCAAGACCGCGGGCGGCTGCTGGATCTACACCGGGGTCACCGTCGAGGGCGCCGACGGCAAGCTCGTCAACAAGGCCAACCTGCGCAAGCCCGCCGACGACAAGGACTACCTGGCGCACGGCTGGGGCTTCGCGTGGCCGGCCAACCGGCGCATTCTCTACAACCGCGCCTCCGCGGACCTGGCCGGCAAGCCGTGGAGCGAGAAGAAGAAGCTCATCTGGTGGGACCCGGAGGCGCCCGGGCAAGAGCCGGAGAAGAAGGGCAAGTGGGTCGGGCTCGACGTTCCCGACTTCAACGCGTTCCTCGCCCCCGACGCCAAGAACGGTGACAAGCCGTTCATCATGCGGGCGGACCTGGTCGGTGCCTTCTTCGGCCCGCTCAACGACGGCCCGTTCCCGGAGCACTACGAGCCGGTGGAGTCGCCGACCAAGAATCTCCTGTCCAAGCAGCAGATGAACCCGGTGGCCAAGATCTGGACGGTGCCGGACCAGAAGAACGACCTGGCTCCGGTGGGCTCTCCCGACTATCCCTACGTCATCACCACGTATCGCCTCACCGAGCACCATCTCTCGGGGGTCATGTCGCGCTATCTGCCGATGCTCGCCGAGCTGTTCCACTCCCACTTCGCGGAGATCAGCCACGAGCTGGCCGGCGAGCTCGGGATCGCCAACGGCGAGCGCGTGACCGTCACGACCCCCCGAGGCAAGATCCACGTGACCGCGATGGTCACCCACCGGCTCAAGCCCTTCATGATCGACGGCAAGAAGACCCACCAGATCGGCGTGCCCTGGCACTGGGGCTACAACGGCATCTCCAAGGGCGACATCACCAACGATCTCTCCTCCACGGTGGGAGACCCCACGGTCTACATCCAGGAGACCAAGGCCTTCCTCTGCAACGTGAAGAAGGGGGAGGTGTAGCCATGGCGCGCACCCTCGCGATGTTCACGGACACGTCGCTCTGCATCGGCTGCCGGGCCTGCCAGGTCGCGTGCAAGCAGTGGAACGAGCTGCCGATGGAGGAGCCCGAGTGGACCGGCTCCTACCAGAACCACGCCCACTTCACCGACAAGACCTACCGCCTCGTGCGCTTCATCGAGAAGCCCCAGGCGAACGGGGAGCTGCAGTGGCTCCTGATGTCGGACGTCTGCAAGCACTGCGCCCAGGCGGGCTGCCTCGACGCCTGCCCCACCGGCGCGATTTACCGCACCGAGTTCGGCACGGTCAACATCAACCAGGACGTGTGCAACGGCTGCCGGTACTGCGTCAGCTCGTGCCCGTTCGGGGTGGTGTCGTTCAACCACGACACCGGCCGCGCCAACAAGTGCACCTTCTGCAACGACCGCATCCACAACGGGCTCGGGCCGGCGTGCGCCAAGACCTGTCCCACCGAGTCCATCCAGTTCGGCTTCCGCGACGAGCTGGCCGCCAAGGCCGAGAAGCGCGTGGCCAAGCTCAAGGAGATGGGGTACAGCGGCGCGCAGCTCTACGGCGTCGACGGCAAGGGCCCGCTCGGCGGGCTGAACGCCTTCTTCCTGCTCCTGGACCGGCCGTCCACCTACAACCTCCCGGAGAAGCCGCTGCTGCCGCAGCGCAACGTCCTGGTGGACTCGGTGCTGGCGGTGGGCTCGGCCCTGCTCGTCGGGGTGGGCGCGGTGGTGGCCTTCCGCGAGCGGGGCGGGAAGGGGGACGACCATGCTTAAGAGTCCCGACTGGCACTTGCTGATCGTCTGGTACTTCTTCCTGGGCGGTATCGCGGGCGGCGCCTACTTCACCGCGGCCATCGCGGACAACTTCGGGAGCTCCCGCGACCGCGGGGTCGTGCGCACCGGCTACATCCTCTCGTTACTCATGATCGGGGTCTGCGGCATGCTGCTGATCCTCGACCTGGGCACCCCGAGCCGCTTCCTCAACATGATGAAGGCCTTCAAGTTCTGGGATCCGATGTCCATCGGGGCCTGGATGCTGGGAGTCTTCGGCGCCTTCGCGTTCGTGTCCTCGGCGCTGTCGCTCTCCGCGGACGAGAGCCGCGCCGGCCTGCGACGGAAGATCAGCCTGGTGGGTATCATCTTCGGCTGCTTCCTCGCGAGCTACACCGGCGTGCTGCTGAGCGCCACCGCGCTGCCCTTCTGGAGCGACGCCCGCCTCATGGGGGCGCTGTTCCTGGCCTCCGGCGCGTCCACCGGCATGGCCGCGATCTCGCTGCTGCTCTACCTGAGCGGCGAGTCGGCGGGCGAGGGCTTCAAGAAGATCAAGCGGGCGGACCGCTTCGCCATCGTGTTCGAGATGGCGGTGCTGGCGCTGTTCCTGATCCTGCTCGGATCGGCCGGCGCGCCGCTCACCTCCGGGCCGCTGGCCCCGCTCTTCTGGGGCGGGCTGGTGGTGGCCGGGCTCGTCGTCCCCCTGGCGCTCGACCTGCTGGGCGGGCGGTGGGTGCCCGCGGTGATCCCGGCGGTGCTCGTCCTGGTCGGCGGCTTCATCCTGCGCTACGTCGTGGTGATGACGCACGCCTGAGACCGCGCTCCTGGTCCGGCCGCACAAGGGGCCCCGAGCGGGGCCCCTTCCCTTATACTGAGGCCGGCAGCCACCAGACATGCGGACCTACTTCCACGTCAAGGGCGGCCGGCTCGAAGAGGTCAAGGGCGAGGTCGTCCGGGAGCAGCCGTTGACGGTCTACGTCAACGAGGAGCGGTTCCTCACGCTGCTCTGCTCCCCCTTCCAGCTCGACGCGCTGGTGGTCGGCTATCTCTGGATGGAGAAGGTCGTGGAGGACCCCGCCGAGATCACCCGGCTCGAGATCTCGGAGGTGGACGGGCGCGCCGACGTCACCCTCTCTCATCCGGTGACGCTGCCCACCGAGCGGATCCTCACCTCGGGCTGCGGCGGCGGGATTACCTTCCGGATCGACCCGCGCCTCTTCCCCCGGCTCCACTCCGCGCTGCGGGTGACCCCGCTGCAGCTCGCCGGGCGGGTCAAGGAGCTGTACGGCCAGGCCGAGCGCTATCAGGCCTCCCGCGGCATCCACGGCGCGGCGCTCGCCGACGCCGAGCGGATCCTGGTGATGGCCGAGGACGTGGGCCGCCACAACGCGGTGGACAAGGTGAAGGGCGAGGCCCTGCTCAAGGGCATCTCGACGGTGGACCGGATCCTCCTGTCCACGGGCCGGATCTCGTCGGAGATGCTGCTGAAGGCCGCGCGCATGGGAGTGCCGGTGGTCGCCTCGCGCACCTCGCCGACCGAGATGGCGGTGGGGCTCGCCGAGCAGCTCGGCATCACCGTGATCGGCTACCTGCGGCCGGACGGGCTCAACCTCTACGCGGGCGACGCGCTCGTCGCCGACTGACACCATGCCCGACTACTCCGCGCTGATGGCCGACTGGCAGGCGCTGCTCGTCCGGCGCGCCGCCCTGGCCGAGCCGCTCCGCTTCTGGACCTCGATCCTCGAGGGATGGGTCGTCTGGAAACCGCCGGCCACCCTCGCGCCGCTGGTTCGCTCCCCGGAGGAATGTCGGGAGCGGTGGCAGGCCGGCCGGCCCCTGCTGGCCGACGGGGCCCCCGAGATTCCCGCCGCCTCGGTCGAGGATCTGCTGGGGCCCGTGATGGAGCGCCTGGCCGCCGACGGTCCGGAGGCGGCCGCCGCCCTGCGCCGCTTCGCGGAGGCGTGGGACGACGGCCAGGTGGGTCCGACGACCCTGCTCCCCGGCCTGGACCGCGATCCCGCGACCGCGCTCCAGGAGCCCTTCGGCCTCGGGTCGCACCTGGGCGCGTTCCTGCCGGTGGCGGCGCTGCGCCCCGCGCTCGAGATCTACTTCGAGGGCGTGCGCGAGCTGCCCGACGGGGTGTGGACGCGCGGGGGCTGCCCGTGGTGCGGCGGCGCGCCCGCGTACGGGGATCTCGTGGAGGACGGCCGCCGCCGGCTCTCCTGCCACGTCTGCGGAGGCGCCTGGATCGCGGCGCGCCTCCGGTGTCCCTTCTGCGAGAGCTGGAACTCGCGCGATCTCGTCCGGCTCGTGGCCGAGGATCTCGACGAGGGCTACTTCATCGAGGCCTGTCGCGCCTGCCACGGATATCTCAAGGGGGTGGATCGCCGCCAGCGCTGGAACGCGGGCGCGCCCCTCGTGGAGGACTGGGGCTCGCCGCACCTCGACCTCCACGCCTCGCGCGAGGGATACTGGCGCTCCACGCCCTCCCTCGCGCACCTGCTGCCGCCCGAGGGGCCGGCGGGGGAGGTCCGCGCGTGAACGCGGTTCTCTACGACGTGGCGCTGACCGCCTACATCCTGGCCGCGGCCGCCGCGATCGGCTCGCTCTTCGGGCGCCGCGACCAGCTCGGGTGGGTCGCCCTGCTGCTGACCCAGGCGGGCTGGATCTGCCACACCGCGGCGGTGATCGCGCGCGGCATCGAGCTGGGCCGCCTGCCGTTCATGACCATGCCGGAGGTGATCTCGCTCGTGATCTGGGCCGCGGTCCTGCTCGACTTCTGGATCGAGCGGCGTCACCGAGTCCGGCCGCTCAGCGCCTTCGTGCTCCCGGTGGTCCTGGCCCTGGGACTCGGCCTGCCCACCGGCCTGCGGTCGATCGCGCTGGAGACGCCGGTGAGGAGCGGCTGGATCATGGTCCACGTGGCTCTCGTGCTGGTCGGGCTGGCCGCGCTCGTGCTGAACTTCGGCATCGCGCTGATGTACCTGCTGCGCGAGCGGCAGCTCCGGCACAAGCGAACCGGCGCGCTCTATCGCCGCCTGCCTCCGCTCGAGACGCTCGACCGGCTCGCGGTGGGCACGCTCACCATCGGCTTCCCGTTCCTCACCGTGGGGCTGGCCCTGGGCGTGCTCTCCGCCCCCGCCGCGTGGGGGAGCCTGCTCACCTTCGATCCGCTCGCGCTCTTCTCGCTCGTGATGTGGGTGATCTATGCGGCCACCCTCCTCGGCCGCGTCATGGGCCAGTGGGGCGGCCGGCGCGCCGCCTACTACGCCATCGCGGGCTTCTGCGTGCTCCTGGCCACCCTGAGCGCGGGCGTCTTCCTCCACGGCAGGCACGGGTCCTGAGACGCCGCCATGACCGCGGGACGCATCCTCTTCGTGGCGGGCCTGAATCACCGGACCGCGCCGGTCGAGGTGCGCGAGCAGCTCGCGCTCGAGGAGGAGAAGATCCGCGAGATCCTCGGAGACCTCGCGGGCCGCGGTCTGCTCGACGAGGTCATGATCATCTCGACCTGCAACCGGGTCGAGGTCTACGGAGTGGCCGCGGTGCCCGGTGAGGCGCGCACCGCCGCCTTCGGGCGGCTGGGCAGCCACCGCGGGCTCCACTGGCGCGATCTCGAGCCGCTCGTCTACACGGTCACCGGCGACGAGGCGGCGCTCCACGCGTTCCGGGTGGCGGCCAGCCTCGACTCGATGATCCTGGGCGAGCCCCAGATTCTCGGCCAGGTGAAGGACGCCTTCGCGCTCGCCCAGTCGGCGGGCACCGCGGGGCCGGTGCTCCACGCCCTGATGAGCCAGGCGTTCGGCGCGGCCAAGCGCGTGCGCACCGAGACCGAGATCGGCCGGCTGGCGGTGTCGGTCTCCTATGCGGCGGTCGAGCTGGCGCGGAAGATCTTCGACGGGCTCGAGGGCAAGGCGGTGCTCCTCGTGGGGGCGGGGGAGATGAGCGAGCTGGCCGCGCGGCACCTGGTGGACCACGGCGCGCTCCCGCTCTACGTGACCAACCGGACGTGGAGCCGCGCCCAGGAGCTCGCGCGGGGGCTGGGCGGCACCGCGGTCCCGTTCGACCAGCTCGCGGCCACCCTGTCGCTGGTGGACATCGTGGTCACGTCGACCGCCGCCCCCGAGCCCATCGTCACCGCGGCCCAGGTGCGGGCCGCCCTGGAGAAGCGCCGGACCCGGCCCCTGTTCTTCATCGACATCGCGGTGCCGCGCAACGTGGAGCCCGCGGTCAACGACGTGGAGAACGCCTTCTGCTACGACATCGACGACCTGCGCTCGGTGGTCGAGGCGAACCTCAAGGAGCGGCAGCGCGAGGCCCTGCGCGCCCAGACCCTGCTCGAGGGGGAGGTGGTGAAGTTCGCGGGGCGGCTGCAGCAGCTCGAGGTGGTCCCCACCATCGTGTCGCTGCGGGAGAAGCTCGAGGCGATCCGCCGCGCCGAGCTGGAGCGGGCGCTCGGGCGCCTGCCCGGCGCGGGGGAGGAGACGCGGCGGGTGATGGAGGCGCTGAGCCAGGCGATCGTGAACAAAGTGCTGCACGCCCCGATGGTCAAGCTCAAGGATTCCTCCCGCGCCGGGCATGCCCGACGATGGACCGAGATGATCTCGGAGCTCTTCGGGCTGCGCGGCTCCGGCCGGCCCGACTCGCACGAATGAAGATCCGCCTCGGCACGCGGGGCAGTCGTCTCGCGGTGGTGCAGAGCGAAGCGGTGGCGGCCTCGCTGCGCGCCCGCGGAGCCGAGATCGAGATCGTGGTGATCCGGACCTCGGGGGACCGCCTCGCCCAGGTGGCGCTCGCCGACTTCGGCGGCAAGGCCCTCTTCGTGAAGGAGATCGAGGAGGCGCTGCTGGCCGGGCAGGTGGACGTGGGCGTGCACAGCCTCAAGGACATGCCCTCCGATCTGCCGGACGCCCTCACGCTGGCCGCGTTCCCGCTCCGCGAGGACCCGTGCGACGTGCTGCTCGGCCGGCGCGACGGGGGATGGGACGCGCTGCCCGCGGGCGCGGTGGTGGGAACGTCGAGCCCGCGACGCCGCGCGATGGTGCTGGCGCGCCGCCCGGATCTCCGGACCGAGCCGATCCGCGGCAACGTGGACACGCGCCTCGAGAAGCTCCGCGCCGGCGACTACGATGCGCTCGTCATGGCCGCGGCCGGCCTCAAGCGCCTGGGGCTCAGTCCCGCGCACGCCACCCCGCTCGATCCGGCCGAGTTCGTGCCCGCGGTCGGACAGGGTGTGCTGGCGGTCGAAGCCCGCCAAGCCGACCGGGAACTGCTTGAAGTTCTGCGCGCCGTGGACGACACTCGGACGAGGCTGGCGGCGCTGGCGGAGCGGGCATTCCTGGCCCGGCTGGAGGCCGGATGCCATACGCCGGTGGCCGCGCACGCGCGGCTGGACGGTGGAACCCTGGAGCTGACCGGAGTCGTGTCGAGCCCGGACGGAGCGACCGCGCTGCGGGCCAGCAACCGCGGGCCCGCCGTGGACGGCGAGCGGCTGGGCATGGCGCTGGCGGACGAGCTCTTGGCCAAGGGGGCGAAGGCGGTTCTCGATGCGAGTCGCGGACGGTGAAGTGATGACCGAGGCGAGGGGTGATAAACCCTTGGCCGGTCGAGTGGTTCTTGTGACCAGAGCGCGCGAGCAGGCTGAGATATTCGCCCGTCTGCTCGAGGCGGCCGGGGCACGGGTGATGCTCGTGCCGACCATCGCCATCGAGCCCCCGGCCTCCTGGGGGCCGCTCGACGCCGCGCTCGCGGAGGAGCACGACTGGGCAGTGTTCACGAGCGTGAACGGCGTGGCCATGGTTCGACGCCGCGTCGAGGCCACCGGGCAAGGGCGGGCGTTGCTCGAGCGGAGCCGGCTGGCCGCGATCGGCCCCGCCACGGCGGCCGCGCTGCGCGACTGGGGGTTGATCGCCGAGGTCGTGCCGGGCGAGTACGTCGCGGAGGGCCTGCTCGATTCCCTCCGGCCGCTGCTGCCGCCCGGCGCCCGCGTGCTGCTTCCGCGCGCGGCGGAGACCCGCGACGTGCTGGTGCGCGAGCTGACCGCGCACGGGGCCCGCGTCACGGAGGTGGCCGCCTACCGCACGCGCGCGGCCACCGAGCACGCGGCGGGACTGCGCGAGGCGCTCGCGGAGGGCCGCGTGGACGTGGTGACCTTCACCAGCTCCTCCACGGTGCGGAGCTTCTGCGCGCTCTTCGGCTCGGCCGAGCTGCCGCGGCTCCTCCGGGGCGTGACCGTCGCCTGCATCGGTCCCATCACGCGGGCCACCGCGGAGGGTCGCGGGCTCGCCACCCAGATCGTTCCCGAGGACTACACGATCCCGGCCCTGGCCCGCGCCATCGTGACCCACTTCGAGCCCGCAAGGAGCTAGCGCATGCCGTTCCCTGTCTACCGTCCCCGCCGGCTTCGCGAGTCGCCGCTGCTGCGCTCCATGGTGCGCGAGACCGCGCTGCGCATCGACGATTTCGTCTACCCGCTCTTCGCGGTGCACGGCCGCGGGGTGCGCGAGCCGATCGGCTCCATGCCCGGGCAGTACCGGCTCTCCATCGACGAGCTGCTCAAGGAGTGCAAGGACGCCGCGTCCATGGGGATCCCGGCGGTGCTCCTGTTCGGGCTGCCGCGCGACAAGGACCCGCGGGGCACCGAGGCGTACGCGGAAGACGGGATCATCCAGCAGGCGGTGCGGGCGGTGAAGGACACGATCCCGGACCTGCTGGTGATCACCGACGTGTGCCTGTGCGAGTACACCAGCCACGGGCACTGCGGGGTGGTGGAGGACGGCCGGATCAAGAACGATCCGACGCTCGAGCTGATCGCGCGCACCGCGGTCTCCCACGCGGAGGCCGGCGCGGACCTGATCGCGCCGTCGGACATGATGGACGGCCGGGTCGCCGCGATCCGGGAGAGCCTCGACGAGTCGGGCTTCCCGGAGACGCCGATCATGGCCTACTCGGCCAAGTACGCCTCCGCCTTCTACGGCCCGTTCCGCGAGGCGGCGGACTCCACCCCGCAGTTCGGGGACCGGCGCTCCTACCAGATGGATCCCGCCAACGTGATGGAGGCGATGCGGGAGGTCGCGCTCGACGTGGACGAGGGCGCCGACATCGTGATGGTGAAGCCGGCGCTGCCGTACCTCGACGTCATCGCGAGGGTGAAGGGCGAGTTCGGGCTGCCGGTCGCCGCCTACTCGGTCTCGGGTGAGTACGCGATGCTCAAGGCGGCCGGCCAGCTCGGCTGGCTCGACGAGGACCGCGCGGTGCTGGAGGCCCTGACCGGCATCCGGCGCGCGGGGGCCGACATCATCATCACCTACTTCGCGAAGGACGCGGCGCGGCTCATCGAGCAGGGCCGCGCGTGAGGATCTCGGCGAAGGGCGAGTACGCCATCAAGGCGATGGTGGACCTCGCCCTGCACGACGGCCAGGACCTCCAGCCGATCCAGGACGTCGCGGCCCGCCAGGGCATCCCGCAGCGCTACCTCGAGCAGGTCCTGCTCCAGCTCAAGCGCTCCGGGTTCCTCTACGCGAGGCGCGGGTCGGCGGGCGGGTACCGGCTGAGCCGGCCCCCGGATCAGGTCACGGTGGGCGAGCTCCTGCGCGCGGTGGACGGCCCCTCGGCGGGGCCGGATGCGCCCCGGCGGGGCGGGCGCGGGGACGACGCGGCGGCCGGGCTGCACGAGCTCTGGCAGGAGATCGAGGAAGCGGTCGCGTCCGTGGTGGACCGTACCACCCTCGACGATCTGCGGCGGCGCGCCCTCGATCGACGGCGCGCGGCGCGCCCGATGTACCACATCTAGAGGCGGCTTGGTGAGGCGAAGCCGAAGGCGAGCCAAACGGATATGAGGATCGGGACAGAATCATGACCACGAAGCGTGCGACCGCGACCCCGCGGCCGAAGATGGCGGGCTCGGTGCTGGAGCTGGTGGGTGGCACGCCGCTGGTGCGCCTCAACCGCATCCCGAAGCCGGGCGGCGCCATCGTGCTGGCCAAGCTCGAATCGCTCAACCCGGGCGGGAGCGTCAAGGACCGCATCGCGCTGGCGATGGTCGAGGACGCGGAGCAGCGCGGGGTGCTCAAGGCGGGCGCGACCCTGGTGGAGCCGACCAGCGGCAATACCGGCATCGGGCTCGCGATGGTGTGCGCGGTGCGGGGCTATCGCCTGATCCTCACCATGCCCGACGACATGAGCGCGGAGCGGCAGCGGCTGCTCGCGCGCTTCGGCGCCGAGATCCACCTGACCCCCGCCATCGAGGGCATGACCGGCGCGGTCTTCGCGGCTCAGGAGATCTGCCGTGAGCACCCCGGGTACTTCATGCCGATGCAGTTCGAGAATCCCGCGAATCCCGAGGCGCATCGCCGCACCACCGCGCTCGAGATCCTGGACGCCACCGAGGAGCGGCTCGACGTCTTCGTCGCGGCGGTCGGCACCGGGGGCACCGTGACCGGAGTGGGGGAGGTGCTCAAGGAGCGGCTGCCCGGGGTGCGCGTGGTCGGGGTGGAGCCGGCGCGATCGCCGGTCCTTTCCGGCGGCCGCTTCCGCCCGCACGGCATCCAGGGCATCGGCGCCTCGTTCGTGCCGGGGATCCTGAATCGTTCCGTGCTCGACGACATCATACAGGTGCGCGACGAGGACGCGACCGCGATGGCGCGCCGGCTCGCCCGCGAGGAGGGCCTGCTGGTGGGCATCTCGTCCGGGGCCAACGTGTTCGCGGCCTGCCAGGTCGCGGAGACGCGGCCCGCGGACCAGGTCGTGGTCACGGTGCTGTGCGATACTGGCGAACGCTATCTGAGCGTCACCTTCTAGGAGAGCGGCCATGAGTGTTCAGGTCTACATCCCCACGCCGTTTCGCCGCGCGACCAAGAACGCGGACCGGGTCGCCGTCGAGGCGCCCGACGTGAAGGGCCTCCTCGACGAGCTGGAGGATCAATTCGGCGCCCTGAAGGGCCTGGTGCGCAACGACCAGGGCGAGGTGCACCATCACGTGAACATCTACGTGAACAACGAGGCCATCGAGGCGCTGCAGGGACTCGAGACCACGCTCAAGGACGGGGACGAGGTCTCGATTATTCCTGCCCTGGCGGGCGGCCGAGGGTGATCGCGGCGGGATGATCCTGACGCGCGAGGAGCTCGTCCGCGTGCGCGCGCAGGCCGAGGCCGAGTATCCCGCGGAGTGCTGCGGCGTGCTGCTGGCCCGCTCGGCTCCCGCGCCCGACCGGGCCCTGATGCCCTGCCGCAACATCCAGGACGAGCTGCACGCGCAGGATCCGGTGCGGCACCCGCGCGACTCGCGGACCGCCTACTTCATCGACCCCAAGGATCTGCTCGCGATCGGCCGGCGCGAGTCGCAGGGCTATCGGGTCGCGACCATCTACCACTCGCACATCGATACCGGCGCGTACTTCTCGCCGACCGATCGGCAGAATGCCCTCGTCAACGGCGAGCCCGCCTATCCGGACGCGGTGTACGTGGTGGTCTCGGTGCTCGAAGGCCGCGTCGCGGACGCGGCCGCCTTCGTCTGGGATACCGCCGCCCGCGATTTCGTCTCCACCGACTTCCCGAAGGCCTGACCTACCCGTGCCCGACTCCGAAGCCCTCTTCGCGGCCGCGCAGCGCCTGATGCCGGGCGGCGTCAACAGCCCGGTGCGCGCCTTCCGCGGCGTCGGCGGCGCGCCCTTCTTCGTGGCCCGCGCCGAGGGGGCACGCCTCACCGACGTGGACGGCCGCTCGTACGTGGACTTCCTCGGCTCGTGGGGCCCGCTGATCCTGGGGCACGCGGCGGCGCCGGTGGTTGAGGCGGTGAGCGAGGCGGTGCGGCGGGGCACCAGCTACGGTGCACCGACCGAGGGCGAGGTGGAGATGGCCGAGCTCATCCAGCGCGCGGTGCCTGGCATGGAGATGATGCGGCTCGTCTCCTCGGGGACCGAGGCGGCCATGAGCGCGCTGCGCGTGGCCCGGGGCGCCACCGGGCGCGACTTCATCCTCAAGTTCGAGGGCTGCTACCACGGCCACGCCGACAGCCTCCTCGTCAAGGCGGGCTCGGGCGGCGCGACGTTCGGGGTACCCGACAGCCTGGGGGTGCCGCCCGCGCTCGCCGCGCTGACCCTCACCGTGCCATTCAACGACCTGGACGCGGTGCGCGGTCAGCTCGAGGCGCACCCGGGCCAGGTCGCGGCGGTGATCGTGGAGCCGGTCGCCGGCAACATGGGCGTGGTGCCGCCCGCCCTCGGCTTCCTGGCCGGCCTGCGCGAGCTCACCGCGCGCCACGGCAGCCTCCTGATCTTCGACGAGGTGATCACCGGCTTCCGCGTCGGCTGGGGCGGCGCCCAGGCCCTCTACGGGGTGCGCCCCGACCTCACCTGCCTCGGCAAGATCATCGGTGGCGGGCTCCCGGTTGGGGCCTACGGCGGATCGCGCGCGGTGATGGAGCGCGTCTCGCCGCTCGGCGGCGTCTACCAGGCGGGCACGCTCTCGGGCAATCCGCTGGCGGTGGCCGCGGGCCTGGCCACGCTGCGCGCGCTCGAGCGCCCGGGAGTCTACGAGCGGCTCGAGGCCCTGGGCGCCCGGGTCGAGCGCGACGTGACCGAGGCCGCCGCCGCGGCGGGTGTGCCGGTGCGGATCAACCGGGTCGGCTCGATGCTCACCGTGTTCTTCGCGGACGCCCCGGTCACCGACTACGCCTCCGCCAAGCGCGCGGATACCGCGCGGTACGCGCGCTACTTCCACGCGATGCGGGAAGGGGGCGTGTTCCTCGCCCCGTCGCAGTTCGAGGCCGCGTTCGTGTCGCTGGCCCACGGAGAGGACGATCTCGCCGCGGCGGCGCGGGCGTGCCGAGGGGCGATGGAGAAGGCGCGGTAGCCGGCAGGGCGAGGCGGAGCCGAAGCCGAGCCGAGCGGATACAAGAAAGGAAGCTAAGGGTAAGCAGCCCACTGACCGTCGGCGCCGTCTTGGATCGCCTCGCCCTGCAACTTCTCGCCAAGCTTATTGACACCCGGAATTTCCACGTGATAGGGTTCACAAGGCTGGAGCCCGGAAACACCTTTTTGCCCCGGTCTTCATCCACGGCACGCCTTTAAGAAGCACGTCCAGCTGGGCTGCGTCGCCTGCCACCGAGTAGGGCGGAGGAGTGGATGAGCGGGATGGATCGTCGGTCGTTCTTCAAGATCGTGGCCACCACCGGCGCCGCCGCGGCGGTCGGCGGCTGCGGACAGTCGGCCGAGCAGTTCATCCCGTACGTCGTTCCGCCGGACAACATCGTCCCCGGCGTGCCGGCCTACTTCGCGAGCGTCTGTCGCGAGTGCCCGTCCGGCTGCGGCGTCATCGCCAAGAACCGCGACGGCCGCGTCATCAAGCTCGAGGGCAATCCCGACCATCCGTCCAATACCGGCGCCCTCTGCGCGCTCGGGCACGCGGGGCTGCAGGCTCTCTACCATCCGGATCGCTTCCGCGGCCCGCTCAGCGGCGGCAAGCCGATCGCGTGGGCCGACGCGCAGAAGCAGCTCGCAGACAAGCTGGGCGTCCTCGCGAAGGGTAAGCAGGGCGCGAAGGTCGCGGTGGTGAGCGGGCTCGAGACCGGCGGCCTCGCCCGCCTCATGGACGAGTGGGTGCGGCTCCTTGGCGCCCGGGCGCGAATTGCCTACGAGCCGCTCGGCTACGAGGCCCTGCGCGCCTCGAACCGCGTGGCCTTCGGCCGCGACGTGATTCCCGACTACGCGATCGGGGAGGCCACCTACCTGGTTTCCTTCGGCGCGGACTTCCTCGAGACGTGGCTGAACAGCGAGGGCTACACCGGGGACTTCGCGCGGATGCACGCCTTCTTCCAGGGCAAGCAGGGCACGTTCGTGCACGTCGAGCCGCGCATGTCGCTGACCGCGGCCAACGCGGACGAGTGGCTGCGCAATGCGCCCGGCACCGAAGGGGCGCTCGCCCTCGCGATGCTCAAGGTGATCGTGGACGAGGGTCTGCAGGCGTCCGGCGCCGATCTCGCCACGCTGCGCTCGGCGGTCCGCGCCGCCGACGTGGAGGCGGCCGCGACGGCCTCCGGCGTCCCCGCGGCGGCGATCAAGAAGGTCGCCCGGGATCTCGCCAAGGCGAAGGCCGGCCTCGTGCTCGGCGGCGGCATGGCTTCTACCTCGACCGGCTCCACCGAGGCGCTCGTCGCGGTCAACCTGCTCAACGCCGCGATCGGCGCGGTGGGCACCCGCGTGCGCTTCGGCGCCGCGTCTCCCTTCAGCCGGGTGAGTCCGTACTCGGACATGGTGGCGCTGACCCAGGCGATGACCGCCGGCCAGATCGAGGTGCTCGTGCTGGTGGACGTCAACCCGGTCTACGCGATGCCGCCCAAGTCGGGCTTCGCGGAAGCCCTGGCCAAGGTCCCGCTCGTCGTCTCGCTCGCGAGCCGGCCCAACGAGACGACCGCACGGGCGCACCTGGTACTGCCGACGCTGCACGCCCTCGAGGCGTGGGGCGACTACGCCTCCGAGGAGGGTGTGCTCGGGCTCATGCAGCCGACGATGGGACCCGTGCAGATCGACGGCAAGGCGATCGACGGCAAGGCCACCGGCGACGTGTTCCTGAGCGTCGGCCGCCAAGCCCTCGGGCTGGAGGAGGGCAAGGGTCCGCTCAAGTGGGCCACCTTCCAGGACTTCATCCGGGAGGAGTGGCAGAAGACCGCGAAGGACCACGGCAACACCGGGCCCTTCACCGAGTTCTGGGAAGCCGCTCTCCGGCGCGGCGGCGTGTGGCGCGCCGGCCCGGCTCCGGCGGTCTCGCTTCGTCCGGAGGCCGGACGGATTCAGGGCGCCGCCCCGAAGCTCGAGGGCAGCGGCTCGCACGCGCTGATCGTCTACCCGTCCAGCCGCTTCTACGACGGCCGCGGCGGCGACCTGCCATGGCTGCACGAGGTTCCGGACGGGGTCACCGGGGTGGCCTGGGACTCGTGGCTCGAGGTTCCCGCCGAGACCGCCAGGCAGATGGGCATCGCGCGCGGCGATCTCGTCAAGGTGACGTCCCCGCACGGCGCCATCGAGCTGCCCGCCTACCCGACCGAGCTCGTCCACGCGGGCGCGGTGGCGGTGGCGATGGGGCAGGGCCACAAGTACGCGGGCACCTACGCGCAGCAGGGCAACGCGGCGACCGGGACCACGAGCCAGGCGAACTTCCTGAACGTGGGAGCCAACCCGATCGATCTGCTGCCCGCCGCGCCGGATCCGTCCTCGGGCGGCCTGCCGCTGCTCGCGGTGAAGGTCTCGCTCGCCAAGACCGGCGGCCGCCGGCCGCTCGCGATCCCGCAGGCCCAGTTCGACCAGGATGATCGGGAGATCGCCCAGTGGGTGGAGCTGGGCGCCGCGCGCGAGCTCGAGCTGCGCGGCAAGCCGTCCGAGCCCGCGGACCATCCGCGCATGTACCCGGCGGTGAAATACCCGGAGTACCGCTGGGGCATGACGGTGGACGTGGACCGCTGCACCGGCTGCCAGGCCTGCGTGGTCGCCTGCCAGAGCGAGAACAACGTGCCGACGGTGGGGAAGGCCCAGGTCGCCTACGGGCGCATCCAGCACTGGCTGCGGGTGGAGCGCTGGCAGGAGGGCACCTCGGCCAAGCCGGTCAACATGTTCCTGCCCATGTTCTGCCAGCACTGCGAGATCGCGCCGTGCGAGCCGGTCTGCCCGGTCTACGCGGCGTACCACACCCGCGAAGGTTTGAACGGGCAGGTCTACAACCGCTGCGTGGGCACGCGCTACTGCGGCAACAACTGCCCCTACCACGTGCGGAAGTTCAACTGGTTCAACTACACCTGGACCGCGCCGCTCGACCTGCAGCTCAACCCGGACGTCACGGTGCGCCAGCTCGGCGTGATGGAAAAGTGCACCATGTGCATCCAGCGGATCGAGGGCGCCAAGAGCGCGGCGCGCGAGGCGGGGCGGTCGGTGCGCGACGGCGACATGCAGACCGCGTGTCAGCAGACCTGCCCGACCCAGGCCATCACCTTCGGAAACCGGAAGGACGGCGACTCGCTGGTGGCCAAGCTGTCGCACTCGGCGCGGAGCTACCACGTGCTCCACGAGCTGGGCACGCTCCCCGGGGTGAGCTATCTCAAGAAGGTCGTCCGCGCCGAGCCGGCGGGCGAGCACGGGAAGGCGGGCCACTAGCATGAGCGCGCCTCCCGCGCAGAGCGCGACCGCGCCCGCCCAGACCACCTGGGCCGACGTCAACCGTGACGTCATCCGCACCATCGGCATGCCGGGCGACAAGTACTTCGCCTGGCTCTGCCTGGTGGTCCTTGTCCTCTGCGCGGGCTTCGGCGCGTGGACCTACCAGATCTGGGTCGGCATCGGGGCCGCGGGCAAGCGCACCCCCGTGATGTGGGCGATGTACATCACCACGTTCGTGTTCTGGATCGGCATCGGTCACGCGGGGACGCTGATCTCCGCGGTCCTCTACCTGTTCCGGGCGAAGTGGCGGACCTCCATCTACCGGGGGGCGGAGGCGATGACCGTGTTCGCGGTCATGACCGCGGGCCTGTTCCCGCTGATCCACGCCGGCCGCATGTGGTTCGCCTACTGGCTGATGCCGTATCCCAACCAGCGCTACCTCTGGCCCAACTTCAAGTCGCCGCTGGTGTGGGACGTGTTCGCGATCTCGACCTACCTGACCATCAGCGTGGTCTTCTTCATCGTGGGCCTGGTGCCGGACATCGCGGCCCTGCGCGACAACGCGACCGGCTTCAAGCGGAAGATCTACGCGGTGCTCTCGCTCGGGTGGGAGGGCTCGGACCACCAGTGGCGCCACTACCGCCGGGGCTACGGCCTCCTCGCCGCGCTCGCCACCCCGCTCGTGCTCTCGGTACACAGCGTGGTGTCCTTCGACTTCGCGATGGCCCTGGTGCCGGGCTGGCACTCCACCCTGTTCCCCCCGTTCTTCGTGGACGGGGCCATCTTCTCCGGCTTCGCGATGGTGCTGGTGCTGATCCTGCCCATGCGCTACCTGTTCAACTGGTACCCCTACATCACCGACAGGCACCTCGACGCGATGGCCAAGCTGACCCTCGTGACCAGCCTGGTGCTGACCTACTTCTACGTGTGCGAGGTCTTCACCGCGTGGTACTCGGGGGATCACTTCGAGCGGGCCAGCGTGTTCGCCAAGGCGAGCAAGCAGTACGCGTGGGCGTACTGGGGCATGTACTTCTGCAACTGCCTGGTGCCCCTCGTGCTCTTCATCCGTCGGGCCCGCACCCACGTGGTGACCCTCTACGTGATCTCGATCCTCGTGCTGATCGGCATGTGGCTCGAGCGCTTCAACATCATCGTCCCCGGCCTCGCTCACGACTTCTATCCGTACACGTGGGGGACGTACTACCCGACGATCACGGACTCCGCGATCGTCATCGGCTCCTTCGCCTGGTTCTTCCTGCTGTTCCTGGGGTTCATCCGCGTGATGCCGTCGCTGTCGATCGTCGAGGTCAAGGAAGTGCTGCCGCATCCCCTGAAGCATGCGACCGGAGCGGGGGGCCACCACTGAGATGACGACGACCGCCAACGTGCTGGGCGTCTTCGCCCACGTGGACACCACGCTCCAGGCCATCCGCGATCTGCGGGCCAAGGGCTTCTCCAACCTCACCGTCTACACCCCGGTGCCGGTCGAGGAGATCGAGCACGAGATCGACAAGGTCGAGCCGCTGTCGAAGGTCCGCTTCTTCACGCTGGTCGGGGCCCTGACCGGGACCGCGACCGGGTTCTTCCTCACGATCTGGACGTCGCTCAAGTGGGAGCTGGTGACCGGCGGCAAGGCCCCGGTGTCCATCCCCCCCTTCGTCATCATCGCCTTCGAGCTGACCATCCTGCTCGGCGGCCTCGCGAGCGCGCTGGCGATCCTGATCCTGGCCCAGCTGCCCAAGCTCAAGCCGTCCCCCACCTACGACCCGCGCTTCACGGTGGACCGCTTCGGGGTCGCGGTGGCCTGTCCCCCCGACAAGGTCGACTCGGTCCAGTCGGTGCTCTCGGCCGCGGGCGCCGAAGAGGTGCGGCGATGATGAAGTACGTGTTCCTCCTCACGCTCTTGATGTTCGGGGCGGTGGGCGGGGCGCTCGGCGGGGCGGCGGCCTTCCGCTGGATGCACAACATGACCGCCACCCAGCGCGTGATGCCGGGGGAGTACAACTTCTCGATGCCGAAGGGTAGCCTGCCCCGCAACGGAGGCGAGATCTACCACTCGCCCGCCGAGCGGGACGCGGCGGCGGCGCGCCGCAATCCGGTGACCGCCTCGGTCGACTCGGTCCGCAAGGGCGGCGAGCTCTTCACGATCTACTGCACTCCGTGCCACGGGACTTCCGGGCGGGGGGACGGGCCGGTCTCGACCAAGTTCGTGCCCCCGGCCGATCTCACCAATCCCGAGCTGCACAAGGTCCGGACCGACGGCTACTGGCAGAGCTACCTCTCGGCGGGCGGGGCGGTGATGCCGTCCTACGCGGAAGCGCTCACCTCCGAGGAGCGGTGGCACGTGGTGAACTACCTCCGGACCCTGGCCAAGAAATGACCGCGATGAGTGCCTCTCCGGCGGTGCCGTCGCGCACCGCGCACCCGCTGCTCGTGCTGCTGGCGATCCTCGGCATCGTGGCCTTCCTGTACGGAGTCCTGCAGGGGTCGGCCAATCGGGTGTGGGGCATCTACCTCGTGAATCTGCTGTTCTGGTCGAGCCTCGCCATCACCGGACCCGCGCTCGCCGCGATGATCCAGGTGACCGAGGGCCGGTGGTCGCCGAGCGTCAAGCGGATCGCGCTCACCACCGCGGGCTTCCTGCCCGTCTCCTTCGTGCTCTTCGTCGTCCTCTTCTTCGGGCGCGCGACGCTCTACCCGTGGGTCACCGAGCCCCTCCCGATCAAGGCGGCGTGGCTCAACGTGCCCTTCATGTCGCTGCGCATCGGGCTCGGCGTGCTGCTGCTCTACTGGGTCGCGATGCGGCTCGTGAAGGCGGTGCTCGTCGAGGACCAGCCGGGCGGCGACGCCCCCGCCCCGGTGAACCGCCGCAACCGGCTCGCGGGCTGGCTGCTCGCCCTCTACGTGGTGATGCTCTCGCTGTGGGGCTTCGATCTCATCATGTCGCTAGACCCACGCTGGTACAGCGGTCTCTTCGGCGGCTACTACGTGGTCACCTCGCTGTACACCGGGTTCGGGCTCGTCACCTATCTCACGATCCGCTCCAACGAGCGCGGGATGAGCCGGGTCTCGGCCTCCGCGATCCAGGACGTGGCCAAGCTGACCTTCGCGCTCTGCGTGTTCTGGATGTACTTCTTCTTCTCGCAGTACCTGGTGATCTGGTACGGCCACGTGCCCGTCGAGACCCGCTTCGTGATCCGCCGTTTCTTCTCCCAGCCGTGGGGCACCATGGCCTGGGTCATCTTCATCGTGGGCTGGCTGATCCCGTTCTCGTACTTCCTCAAGCGGCTCACCGGGCGTCCCCCGGAGCGCCATCGGGTGTTCAAGGTCATCCTGTTCTTCGGGTGGATCGCCATCTTCTTCGAGCGGATGCTGCTCGTGTTCCCCTCACTCCTCCGGGACAACACGGTGCCGCTCGGCCCGGTGGAGATCCTGGTGACGCTCGGCTTCTTTGCGATCTTCGTGCTGAGCCGCAACTGGTTCCTCGCCCACTACAAGCCGGTCCTGAGCCTGCCCAAGTAGGCGACCGGCGCGTCACGCGGCCGGGGTAGAATACCGGGCGTGATCCCGGTCGAGGAAGCGCTCGAACGCATCCTGTCGCGGGTGACCGTGCTCGGCGACGAGCGCGTCTCGCTGACCGACGCCCTCCATCGGGTGCTCGCCGAGGAGGTGGACAGCCCGCGCGACATGCCCCCGTGGCCGGCCTCCTCGATGGACGGCTACGCCCTCCGAAGCGCCGACACCGCTCCCGCCGGTCCCGGCGCGCCCGCGCGCCTGCTCGTGGCCGGCCGCGTGCCCGCCGGCGCGATGGCGGAGCGGCCGCTCCGGCCCGGCGAGGCGTTCCGGATCTTCACCGGCGCGCCGCTCCCGGAGGGCGCCGACGCGGTCATCCCCCAGGAGGACGTGACCGAGGACGCGGGTGCGCTCGTCGTCCCGCGGCCGGTCGCCGACGGTGACTTCGTGAGGCCCCGGGGCGAGGACATGAAGCGGGGCGACCGCGTGCTCGAGCCCGGGCGGGTGCTGAGCGCGGCCGATATCGGGATGCTCGCGACGGTGGGCCGGAGCCCGGTGAGCGTGATCCGGCGGCCCCGCGTGGGGATCCTTTCCACCGGTGACGAGCTGGTGGACCTGGGAGGCCGGATCGGCCCCGGCCAGATCCCGAACTCCAACAGCTACTCCCTCATCGCCCAGGTGATCGAGGCCGGCGCCCAGCCGGTGAGCCTGGGGATCGCGCGCGACCGTCTGGACGACATCGAGACGCGGCTCCGCTGGGGGCTCGCGTGCGATCTCGTGATGTCCTCGGCGGGCGTCTCGGTCGGGGAGCACGACTTCGTGAAGGCGGCGCTGGCGAGGCTCGGGGCCGAGCAGCATCTCTGGCTCGTGGACATGCGCCCGGGCAAGCCGATCGCGTTCTCGACGATCCCGCAGGAAGGCAAGGGGGCGCTGGCTCTCTTCGCGCTGCCCGGCAACCCGGTCTCGGCGATGGTCACCTTCGAGCTCTTCGTCCGCCCCGCGATCCTCCGCATGGCCGGCCACACCCGGCTCCACCGCCCCGCGATCACGGCCCGCGCGCTCGCCCCCATCAAGAACGGCGACAGCCGCCGCGGCTACCTCAGAGTGACCTTGACGCCAGAAGGCGAGACCTACGGAGCCAAGCTAACCGGCACTCAAAGTTCTGGAGTGCTGCGCTCGATGGTGACGGCTGACGGTCTAGCCGTCGTCCCCGGCAACACCACGATCCAGCTTGGTGAAGCCGTCAAGGTGATCGTCCTGCGCCCCGGCCTCTAAGAACTGCAAGGCGGGAATCGAGGAACGTAGGACCGGGTGGACAGCGGCGCGGGGGGCAGGGGGTGGGGCGGGTGACCCGTTCCCCGCCAACGGAAGCCAGGAACCTCAACAACCCCGATTGGGAACTCCTGACGCAACGAAACGACAAAGCGGGGCGTGGTCCAGAGCCCCACCCCCTGCCCCCCGCGCCGCTGCCCACCCGCCTCGCGCGCGCTCTACGCCTTCCGCACGAAGAGGACCCAGAGCGTCGCGCAGGCCCCAGCGCACATTGATGCGAACGTCAGCAAGCTGCCGAGCGCGAGCGTCGCCGAGTTCGTCAGGCCCTGGTTGATGTTGCAGCCTTCGGCGACGAGTGCCGCGGCGCCCATCAGCAATCCACCAAAGAAGATCTTCGGCAAGCTCGACGCGGCGGGGAACTTCAGGGCGAACTGGGCGGTGGTCCACGCGGCCACGAAGGCGCCCAGCGGCACGCCGAGGGCCATCAGCATGCTCCAGGTGACGCGGTTGGGGTAGCCGACCATCGGGTAGGTGAGCAGGTGGCCGGTGTTGGCCGCGAAGGTGATGCCGACCGGCCGGTCGCCGAAGGTGGAAGCCCACCAGCCGACCGCGATCATCACGCCGACCGCGGCGCCGGTGGCGGGCCAAGGCCACTTGCCGTGCTCGGGCTCGCGGCGCGCGCGCATCAACCAGATCCCGATTCCGACCGCGAGCACGGCGATCACGATCCACGGCGAGACTCCCGCGATGTTCGCCAGGGTCGGCGCCGCGCCGTCGCCGATCGTCACTGCCGGCTTCTGCAGGACGGTGCGGAGCGGCGCCAGGAGACCGACGCCGGCGGTGGTCGCGCCGATGGCGAAGCCCACCAGCACCACCCACGCGCCGACCGCGCCTTCGCCCACGCGATACCAGGTGCTGCCCGAGCAGCCGCCGGAGAGGATCATGCCCACGCCGAAGAGCAGGCCGCCCACGATGTTCGACATCCAGCGCAGCGGGCGCAGGGGAATGTCCACCAGCCCCAGCGCCTCGATCACCTGCACGCCCACCATCGCCACCAGCAGGGCGAGGAGGTAGGCGCGCAGGATATTGCCGTCCCGCATCAGCACCGCGTTGGAGAGCGCGCGGGTGAGGCAGAAGCCGCCGCGCTGGATGACGTAGCCGAAAACGGCGCCGGTGCCCAGGGCCGAGGCCGCGAGCATCCAGGGGAGCTCGTCCATGGCCCGCCATGCTAGCGAAAAGCCCAGTGTCAGTCAAAGGCTCGTGAAAATTAGCTTTTCGATCGGACAGGTGCTACGGTCGATCCCATGGTGACCGGCACTCGTGAACGGATCGTGCGCACGACGCCCGTCCTCGGCCTCGTTCTGCTCGCGGCCGCGGCGGCCGGCTGCGGCACCGCCGAGAAGGCGCGTCGCGAGGCCGAGATGGCCGCCCTGGTCAAGCAGGTCGAGGAGCTGAAGAAGGGACAGGATCAGATCGGCAAGGACGTGGGCAGGCTGGCCGGCGAGCTGAAGGCGCTCGACGCGCAGGGCGCGTTCCTGGTCGGGGAGACCAAGACCGCGGCCACCGATCGCGACCAGCTCAAGGCGGCGGTCCAGCAGCAGGACAGCGCGCTGCGGTCGCTCCGCTCCGCGCTCGACGAGACGAACCAGAAGGTGGCGACGCTCGCCGTGCCGCCGCCCGCGCCGGCGGCCGCGCCGAAGCCGGCGTCCGCGGCGCCCGGGCGCGAGGCGACCGCCGAGAAGCTCTACGCGACCGCGATGGCCAGCTTCCGCGCCGACGAGCACGGCCAGGCGGTGCTCGAGTTCACCGAGCTCATCGACAAGTTCCCCAAGCACAACCTGGCCGCGAGCGCTCAGTACTGGATCGGCGAGGCGTACTATCGCCAGCGCGACTTCAACCAGGCGGTCACCGAGTTCCAGAAGGTCCCCGATCTCTACCCGCAGAGCGCGCCCGTCGCGGAGGCGCTGCTCAAGCTCGGCATGTGCTATCGCGCCCTGCACGACGTGCCGCGCGCGCGAGAGACGTGGGAGCAGGTGGTGAAGTCGCACCCGCGGACCGAGGCGGCCACCCAGGCGCGCGCGCTGCTCGCCTCCCTCGGCGGAGCCCGCTCGCCCCGGTGATCGCCCCCGCCCGGTTTTGTCCCAATTTGACGGTCCGGTATACTGAGACGCACAGCTCGACCTGGAAATCGTGATCGGTGAGGTGAGTGACTGCCGTGATACATGAGCGTATCCTCGACGAGACGGCGCGGGGCGACGGGACGATGCCGCGCGCGCTCACGCGCGCGGACGCCCGGTATCCCGCGCGTCTTGCGCAGATTCCCGACGCGCCCGTCACGCTCCACGTGCGCGGCGCGCTGGTGGACGCGGACGCGCTCGCGGTGGCGATCGTGGGCTCGCGTCGGGCGACGCCCTACGGGCTCGAGGTCGCCGAGACCCTCGCCGCGGATCTCGCCGCGCGCGGCGTCACCATCGTGAGCGGGCTCGCGCGCGGGATCGACAGCGCGGCGCACCGCGGGGCGCTGCGGGTCGGCGGGCGCACCCTCGCGGTGCTGGGGTCGGGGGTGGACGTGATCTACCCGCCCGAGAACCGCGAGCTCGCCGCCCTGATCGCGGCGCGCGGCGCGCTGCTCTCCCAGTTCGCGCCGGGGACTCCGCCGCTCCCGCAGAACTTCCCGACCCGCAACCAGGTCATCGCCGCGATGTCGCTCGCGGTGGTGGTCGTGGAGGCGGCCGAGAAGAGCGGCTCCCTGATCACCGCGCGTCTCGCCGCCGAGCTCGGCCACGAGGTGCTGGCGGTGCCCGGGCGCATCACCGCTCCCGAGAGTCGCGGGGCCAACCGGCTGATCCAGGACGGCGCGCACGTGGCGATGGGGTGGGAGGACGTGGTGGCGGTCCTGCCCGAGCGCTGGAAGGCCGCGGTCGTTTCGGATCGCGTACTTGCGGCCGGGCTTGCAGCGAAAGACGAAGCCGACGCATCTAACTCGTCGGAGGTCGGCCCGGCCGGAAGCCGGCTGCTCGCCCTGCTCGGAGAGGATCCGGTCGATATCGACCAGGTGATCGAGCGGAGCGGCATGGGGGCGGGGGGGGTGTCGGCCGCGCTGCTGGACCTGGAGCTGGAGGGGCGCGTGCGTCAGATCGAGGGCAAGCGGTTCGTCCGGGTCGGACGAGGATAGGAGCCACCGGGTGGCGACGGTGAAACGAGCGCTGGTGGTGGTGGAATCGCCCACCAAGGTCAAGACGATCCAGAAGTATCTGGAGTCGAAGTATGTCGTCAAGGCCTCGATGGGTCACGTCCGCGATCTGCCCAAATCCAAGCTCGGGGTGGACGAGAAGAAGGGCTTCAAGCCGGAGTACAAGGTGCTGCCGGCCAAGAAGAAGGTGCTCGACGAGCTGAAGAAGGCGGCCGAGAAGGTCGACGCGCTCTACATCGCGACCGACCCGGACCGGGAAGGGGAGGCCATCGGCTGGCACCTCGCCCAGGAGCTCGGCATCAGCAAGGCCAAGACGCACCGGATCATGTTCAACGAGATCACGGAGCGCGCGGTCAAGGCCGCCTTCCTGCACCCCGGCAAGATCGACACCAACAAGGTCAACGCCCAGCAGGCCCGGCGCGTGCTGGACCGGCTGGTGGGCTACAAGCTCTCCCCGCTCCTGTGGGAGAAGATCCGCCGCGGGCTCTCGGCCGGGCGCGTGCAGTCGGTGGCGGTGCGCCTGCTCACCGAGCGCGAGCGGGAGATCGCCGCGTTCGTGCCGGTCGAGTACTGGTCGCTGCACGCCAAGCTCAAGGGCCAGAACCCGCCCGACTTCGTGGCGACCCTCAAGGAGGTGCGCGGCGAGAAGGCCGACCTCCCCGACGAGGCGGCGACCACCGCGGTGACGACCGGGCTCACCGGCGCCACCTGGACCGTGAAGTCGGTGACGCGGGGCGAGCGGCGGCGGAATCCCGCCCCGCCCTTCATCACGTCCACGCTCCAGCAGGACGCGAGCCGCAAGCTGCACTTCACCGCCAAGAAGACGATGATGCTGGCCCAGCAGCTCTACGAGGGCGTCGAGCTCGGCGAGGAGGGCGCGGTCGGCCTCATCACCTACATGCGCACCGACGCGGTGCGGGTGGCCGCGGAGGCGCAGGAGGAAGCGCGGGAGTGGGTGACCGGGCGCCTGGGGCGCGAGTATCTGCCCGACGCGCCGCCCACCTACAAGGCCAAGAAGAGCGCGCAGGAAGCCCACGAGGCGGTGCGCCCGAGCTCGGTGGCGCGCGAGCCCAAGGCGGTGGCGCGCTTCCTGTCCAAGGACCAGCTCGCCCTCTACCGGCTGGTCTGGGAGCGCTTCCTCGCGAGCCAGATGCTGCCCGCGGTGTACGACACGGTGGCCGCGGACATCACCGTGGCGGACGCCCTCTTCCGGGCCCAGGGCTCGACCATGAAGTTCCCCGGCTTCACCGCGGTCTACGTCGAGTCGCGCGAGGCCACCGACGAGACCCCGGAGGAGGAGGCGGAGGCGGTGATGCCGCCGCTGACCGTGGGCGAGACGCTCACGCTGCTCGCGCTCGACCCCAAGCAGCACTTCACCCAGCCGCCGCCGCGCTTCACCGAGGCGTCGCTGGTCAAGCTGCTGGAAGACCGGGGGATCGGGCGGCCGTCCACCTACGCGCAGATCCTCGGCACGATCCAGGAGCGGGGCTACGCGCGGCGCGAGCGCGGCACCCTGTTCCCGACCGACCTCGGCATGCAGGTCACCGACATGCTGGTGCCCCACTTCCCCGAGGTCATGGACGTCGAGTTCACCGCCGGGCTCGAGGAGTCGCTCGACAAGATCGAGGAAGGCGACGCGGACTGGGTGAAGACGGTCGAGACCTTCTACAAGCAGTTCTCGCGCGACCTGAAGGCGGCCGGCAAGAAGATGGACAACGTCAAGGTCGGGGTGGACGCCGGGCAGGAGTGCCCCGAGTGCGGCAAGCCGCTGCTCGAGAAGTGGGGCCGCTTCGGGAAGTTCCTGGCCTGCTCCGCCTATCCCGACTGCAAGTTCACCAAGGACATGAGCGGTGGGCGCGAGCGGCCGGCGGACGAGCCGACCGACGAAATCTGCCCGACGTGCGCCAAGCCGATGGTCATCAAGCACGGCCGCTTCGGGAAGTTCATCGCGTGCTCGGGCTACCCGGACTGCAAGACCACCAAGCCGATCACCCTCGGGATCACGTGCCCGCTGCCCGACTGCGGCGGCCAGCTCCTGGAGAAGCGCACTCGCAAGGGCAAGACCTTCTACGCGTGCACGAACTACCCGACGTGCACGTTCGCCCTGTGGACGCGCCCGGTGGCGGAGCCGTGCCCCAAGTGCGCGGCGCCGTTCCTGACCGAGCGCTACGCGAAGGGCGGCAAGGTCACGCGGCAGTGCTTCCGGGAGGAGTGCGGCTACCGGCAGGAACTGGTTCCCACGGTCGCCTGAGGAGCCCCCCGGTTCATCCACGATGGACGCGGCGGTCGGATCCTTTCTCGAATACCAGAGCGTCGAGCGCGGCGCGTCGCCTCACACCCTCCGGAGCTATACCGCCGACCTGACCGAGTTCTCCCGTTTCCTCGCCGCGGAGAAGATCGCGGGCTGGGAGGAGGCGGATACGCGCGCGGTCCGGGCCTACCTGGCGTGCCTGCACAAGCGCAAGCTGGCCAAGGCCACGATCTCACGCAAGCTGGCCGCGGTGCGGAGCTGCTTTCGCTTCCTCGCCCGCCGCGGCGCCCTCGAGGTGAATCCGGCGCGCCAGGTGCGCGGCCCGCGCCTGGGACGGCGCCTGCCGTCGTTCCTGCCGGTGGACGAGACCACCGAGCTCCTGAGTCCCGAGCCGGAGGCGACGGTGGCCGGGGCGCGCGATCGCGCGCTGCTCGAGCTGCTCTACGCGAGCGGGCTGCGGGTGGCCGAGGGCTGCGGCCTCGACGTCGACGATCTCGACGAGGGCCGGCGCACCGTGCGCGTCCTCGGCAAGGGCAGCAAGGAGCGCGTGGTGCCGGTCGGGGAGTCGGCGCTCGAGGCCCTCGCGGCCTACCTGGCCCGGCGCGGCCGGCGGCGCGGGCCGCTTTTCCTCAACGCGCGGGGCGGCCGGCTCACCGCGCGGAGCGCGCTGCGCATCGTCCGCGCCCGCGCGCGGCGCGCCGGCATCGCCCAGCGGGTCACGCCCCACACCCTCCGCCACAGCTTCGCCACCCACATGCTGGGGGCGGGCGCGGATCTCCGTCTCATCCAGGAGCTGCTGGGCCACAGCCGTCTCTCCACGACCCAGCGCTACACCCACGTGAGCCCGGAGCACCTGATGCGCGTGTACGACGCGGCCCATCCGCGGGCGACCTGACCCGGCGATGACGTCGCCGACCACCCCGTCCATCCACGCCACCACCGTGGTGTGCGTCCGGCACCGGGGCCGGGTGGCGGTGGCGGGCGACGGGCAGGTCACGTTCGGCCAGACCATCATGAAGGCGGGCGCGCGCAAGGTGCGCAAGATGCACCACGACCGCGTCCTCGCCGGCTTCGCGGGCGCGGCCGCCGACGCCTTCACGCTCTTCGCGCGCTTCGAGGCGAAGCTCGAGGAGCATCGAGGCAACCTGCCGCGCGCCGCCGTCGAGCTGGCCAAGGAATGGCGCATGGACCGCGTGCTCCGGCGGCTCGAGGCGCTCCTCGCGGTGGCCGACGCGGAGGCGAGCTTCATCGTGTCGGGCACCGGCGACGTGATCGAGCCCGACGACGGCCTGGTCGGGATCGGTTCGGGTGGGCCGTACGCCCTCGCGGCGGCCCGGGCGCTGCGGGCGCATTCCACGCTCGAGGCGCCCCAGATCGCGGAGGAGTCTCTCCGTATCGCGGCCGGCATCTGCGTCTACACCAACGATCAGATCACGGTGCTGAGCCTGTGACCGACCAGCCCGCCCTCGGGATGACCGGCCTCACGCCGGCCCAGATCACCGCCGAGCTGGACCGCTTCATCGTGGGGCAGGGCAAGGCCAAGCGCGCGGTGGCCATCGCGCTCCGCAACCGGTGGCGGCGCCAGAACCTGCCCGTCGAGCTGCGGGACGAGGTCGCGCCCAAGAACATCATCATGATCGGGCCCACCGGGGTCGGGAAGACCGAGATCGCCCGCCGCCTCGCCAAGCTCGCCCAGGCCCCGTTCCTCAAGGTGGAGGCCTCCAAGTACACCGAGGTCGGTTACGTGGGCCGGGACGTGGAGTCGATGATCCGCGACCTGACCGAGCTCGGCGTGAGCATGGTCAAGGCGGAGATGGCGGCGGCGGTCCGCGATCGGGCGGAGTCGCTGGCCGAGGAGCGCCTCCTCGATCTCCTGCTGCCCCGTCGTCCCGGGGAGTCCTACGTGAGCGGCACCCTCGAGGAGGTGTCGCCCGACGCCTCGCGCGACGCCACCCGGGACAAGCTCCGGGCTCAGCTTCGCTCCGGAAAGCTCGACGACCGGCCCATCGAGATGGACGTGCAGCAGGCCGGGCCGATGCTGGAAGTGCTCCCGGGGCAGGGCATGGAGGAGATCGGGATCAACCTCAAGGACATGCTCTCGCACCTGATGCCGGGCCGCACGCGGCGTCGGCGGGTCAAGGTGGGGGAGGCCCGGCGGCTGCTGGCCCAGGAGGAGGCCCAGAAGCTGGTCGACGTGGACGAGGCGGTGGGCCAGGCGGTCCGCCGGGTCGAGAACTCGGGGATCATCTTCCTGGACGAGCTGGACAAGATCGCGGGCCGGGAGGGGGGCCGGGGGCCCGACGTGTCGCGGGAAGGGGTGCAGCGCGATCTCCTGCCGATCGTCGAGGGCTCGACGGTGACCACGAAGTACGGAATGGTCCGGACCGACCACATCCTGTTCATCGCGGCCGGGGCCTTCCACGTGGCCAAGCCCGCGGACCTGATCCCGGAGCTGCAGGGGCGGTTCCCGATCCGGGTCGAGCTGGAGCCCTTGACGCGGCCGGATTTTATCCGCATTCTGAGCGAACCTCAGAATGCCCTGATCCGGCAGTACGTTGAGCTGCTGAAGACGGAAGGGGTGGCGCTGCGCTTCACCACCGACGCGGTGGAGGCCATCGCCGAGATCGCGTTCACGGTGAACCAGCGGGCCGAGAACATCGGAGCCCGCCGCCTGTACACGGTGATGGAGCGGCTGCTCGAGGAGATCTCCTTCGACGCCCCGAATCTGGTGGGGCAGGAGCTCGTGATCGACGCGGAGTACGTGCAGGCGCAGCTGGCCGACGTGGTGAAGGACGAGGACCTCTCCCGCTACATCTTATAAGGACGAGCGCATGACGCCGATCCCGGAGCTGGTGGAGCGCGCCGAACTGCTCATCGAGGCGCTGCCCTATATCCGTGCCTTCCAGGGCAAGACCCTCGTGATCAAGTACGGGGGCGCCGCGATGGAGCAGGCCGACCTCAAGGAGCAGTTCGCCAAGGACGTGCTCCTGCTGCGGCTGGTCGGGATCCGGCCGGTCATCGTTCACGGCGGCGGGCCGCAGATCGGCGCCCTCATGAAGCGGCTCGGGAAGGAGCCGAAGTTCGTGGGCGGCATGCGCGTCACCGACGAGGAGACGGTCGAGATCGTCGAGATGGTGCTGGTCGGCAAGATCAACAAGGAGATCGTGGGTCTGATCAATCTGCACGGGGGCCGGGCGGTCGGGCTCTCCGGCAAGGACGCGAGCCTGCTCCGGGCCCACCGGCGCCTGCACAAGATGCCCGACGGGACCTCGGTGGACATCGGCCTCGTGGGCGAGGTTGAGGCGATCAATCCGGAGCCGATCAAGCTGCTCGAGGAGAACGGCTTCATCCCGGTGATCGCCCCGGTCGGGGTGGGGGCGGAGGGCGAGACCTACAACATCAACGCGGACCTGGTGGCGGGCGACGTGGCCGCCGCGCTCTTCGCCGAGAAGCTGATCCACCTCACCGACGTGACCGGCATCAACGGGGAGGACGGGCGCCTGGTCTCGACGCTCACCAAGCGCGAGGCGGAGCGGCTGATCAAGACGGGCGTGATCGACGGGGGAATGCTGCCCAAGGTGGAGTCCTCGCTGCGGGCGCTCACCGGCGGCGCCCAGAAGGCCCACATCATCGACGGGCGCGTACCCCACGCGATCCTGCTGGAAGTGCTGACCAAGGAAGGTATCGGCACCGAGATAGTCTTGTGAGCAGCAGCCGTGGCAGGGCGAGGTGAGCCGAAGGCGAGCCGAGCGGATATGACGAATCGAGGCGCACATCCATGAGGGAGCCATGACTGATACCAAGACGCTGATCGAGTGGGCGGACAAGCACCTGATGACCACCGCCAAGCGCGCCCCGGTCGCGCTGGTGCGCGGCGACGGTGCGCGGGTGTGGGACAGCGACGGCAAGGAGTATCTCGACTTCACCGGCGGCATCGCGGTGACCGCGCTCGGGCACTCCCATCCCAAGGTGGTGGGGACGATGCGGGAGCAGGCGGCCACCCTCCTGCACGTGTCCAACCTCTTTTACATCCCGCAGCAGACCCAGCTCGCCAAGCTGCTCTGCGATCACTCGTTCGCGGACCGGTTGTTCTTCTCCAACTCGGGCGCGGAGGCCAACGAGTCGGCGATCAAGCTCGCGCGGAAGTGGGCCAAGGAGCACGGGGCCAGCGACCGCGGGGACATCATCACGATGCGGGGCGGCTTCCAC
>WNFL01061457.1_pt1 | contig 53240 bp, 40 predicted proteins | sample 5400361 | NCBI WGS metagenome assembly WNFL01 (sample SAMN13153351, study PRJNA577476) | soil metagenome | isolation source: 40 cm soil on Douglas fir-dominated hillslope | place: USA:California | collected 2013-09-17 | reverse complement strand
AGCGAACATCGAAGAGTTCATCGAACAGTATTACAATCGGCAGCGGTTGCACTCAGCGCTGGGCTATCGATCCCCGGAAGAATTCGAGCAAAAGACCGAATGCCAGGCCGAATCTCGAAGCGCGACGATGGAGTTTTTTGAGAACAAAGAGAACAGCAAAAAGAATTCTAAAGGACTGCTGGAGAAAGGGACTCAAATGCCGTCCCCTTCCCCAGACCCCTTCTCCTACAATTCTCCAGGATAAGGGCGGCCACATCGTAAACCAGGACTCTACGGGGGGATTGTGACCTTCAGCGACAATTTCGATCTGATCGTCATCGGCTGCGGCCCCGCGGGCGAAAAAGCTGGCGCCCAGGCCGCCTACTTCGGCAAACGCGTCGCGGTTATCGAGCGCGCCGAACACATGGGCGGCAGTTGCATCAACACCGGCACCGTTCCGAGCAAGACTCTCCGTGAATCGGCCCTTTATTTCTCCGGCCTCAAACAACGCGGCCTCTACGGCATCGATTATTCGCTCAAGGAAAACCTAACGGTCCACGATTTCATGCACCACGAGCGTGAAGTTGTCGAAATGGAGCGCCAGCGCATTCTGAAAAACCTCGCGCTCCATAACATCGAGCTCGTGCGCGGCCAGGCCGCTTTCCTCGATCCTCATACCGTCGCCGTCTCTGGCGCTCAGGGCAAGCGTCAATTAAAAGGAGAAGTCATTATCATTTCCACCGGCTCCAAGCCCCATCGTCCCCCGGAGATCGCCTTCGACGACATTCACACCTTCGATTCCGACACCTTTCTTCAGATGGACCGCATTCCCAAAAGCCTCGCCGTCATAGGCGGCGGTGTCATCGGCTGCGAGTATGCTTCCATCTTCAAAGCCCTCGGAGTCGACGTCACTCTCGTCGACGGCCGCGACCGTCTGCTTCCGTTTCTCGACAACGAGATTTCCGACCGTCTTCGCGACCGCCTCGCTGCTCTTGGCATGCATTTCCTGTCTAGCGAGCGTCCGGTCAAAACCGAAAACTCCGCTAGCGGCGTCCGCCTGACGATGAAGAGCGGCAAAATCCTCGAAACCGATGCCGCCCTGTTCGCCGCGGGCCGCCGCGCCGCCGTAGACGGCCTTGCGCTTGAAAAATCCGGACTGGCTATCAACGATCGCGGCTATATCCCCGTTGACGAGCACTACCGCACGGCTGTGCCACATATTTACGCTGCCGGTGACGTCATCGGTTTCCCCGCACTGGCCTCCACTTCCATGGAGCAGGGCCGCGTCGCCGCCTGTCATGCTTTTGGCCTGAAGTACAAAGAGCGCGTTGCCTCTTTGCTTCCTATGGGCATCTACACGATTCCGGAAATTTCCGCTGCCGGCGAAACCGAAGAATCCTGCAAGGAAAAGAGAATCGACTACGTCGTCGGCCGCGCGCTCTACGCCAATAACGCCCGCGGGCACATCACCGGCGACACGGCAGGGATGCTCAAACTCATCTTCGCCCGCGCCGATAAGAAGCTTCTCGGCGTCAGCATCATTGGCGAAAACGCCACCGAGCTCATCCACGTCGGCATGATGGTCCTAGACAACGGCCTCACCCTCGACGAATTCATCGAGCAAGTCTTCAACTATCCGACGCTCAGCGAACTCTACAAGTACGCGGCCTACGACGGCCTCGGCAATCTCGCCGGCCACAAACTTCGCGAAGGCTGACTATGATACCCGCTCGTGCCTCTTCCGCTCTTCTCTGTGGCCTCTGTGCACTCCGCGCACTCTGTGTTAAGTATCTTTCTACGATCGTTCTGCTCGCCGCCCTGCTTCTCATTGCCCTGATCACCGCCGCCCCCGCGCCCGCCCCACAGGCTGCTGCTTCACGCTTCTATCTAGGTTTCGACCGCAACATTTATCCAGGCGATGCCGCGTTGCCTCTTCTGCGCAAGACGTTCTCGTTTGCAAGTTACTGGCTCAGCCCGCCCCCAGGCGAGAAAACGAGCACCTGGAAAGGGAAGCGCAAACTGCTTCTCTCTCACGGCTTCGGCTTCTTAGTCTTGTATCGCGGGCGGGATAGCCGCGAATTCAAGAACGCAGAACATGCCCGGCGAACGGGCGAACAGGATGCTGTTGTCACTGCCGAAGCAGCCAAAAACGACGGCTTTCCACGTGACACAATCATATTTCTCGATATCGAAGAAGGCGGTCGTTTATCGCCCGCATACCACTCTTATATCCAAGGCTGGCTATGGACTCTTACGACGCGGGACTACCAGGGAGGATTCTACTGTTCGGGCATGCCCGTGACAGAGGATCCCCATACCACCATCACCACAGCCGACGATATTATCTCGGACCTTTTTTTCAAGTCGCGGGCTTTCACCCTCTGGGCTTACAACGACGCCTGTCCGCCGTCACCAGGTTGCGCGTTCCCACGCGATCCTCCAGCGCCATCAGACAGCGGCATTGACGGAGCTACCGTATGGCAATTCGCGCAGTCGCCGCGCCGCAAAGAATTCACCGCGCATTGTCCAGCCAAGTACGCGCCTGACGGCAACTGTTACGCACCCGGTGACACCGCCCACAAATGGTTTCTCGATGTGAACACGGCAACCTCCCCCGATCCTTCCGGAGGTGCGAAATGACGGGCTTCCAAAAAACAAAAAGAGGCGGACTTGTGTCCGCCTCTTTCCAGTTATGCGGGAGCCCGCGTTTAGATTTGCCCCAGCCCGCCGTCGACGGGGATCTCTGCGCCCGTGATGAAGGACGCATCCTGCGATGCGAGGAACGCCACAGTTCCGGCGATCTCCTCTGGCTGTCCGATTCGCTTCATAGGCACCATGGAAATAAAGCCTTTAAGCATTTCGTCCATCGTTTCTTTGGAGAGCCCCGTGCGGGCAAATCCGGCCGGCGTCTCGATCGGTCCCGGGCTCACGGCGTTCACACGGATGCCGCGTTCCACCAGTTCGGCCGCGATCGATCGGGTGAACGAACGCAGCGCAGCCTTCGTGGTGGCCGCATACGCCGTGCCGTTCGGCACGCCGATTTCGCCCGCCACCGAAGTATTCACAATGATCGAAGCGCCGTCATTGAGGTAAGGCAATGCTTTTTGGATGGTGAAGTAAACGCCCCGGGTGTTGATGTCGAACAATTCGTCGTAAAGAGTTTCGGAGGTGGCCGCCAGAGGCGCAAATTTGTAAATCCCCGCGTTCGCAAACAAAATGTCTATTTTGCCCAGCTTCTGCGACACCGTGGCATAGAGCTTGTCTAGATCCTTCGCAACAGACACGTCCGCCTGCACTGCCAGCACGCCGTTGCCGATCGTTCTCACCGCCTCGTCCAGCGTCTTCTTGCTGCGGCCCACAATAGCCACACGCGCGCCTTCTTCTTGCAGACGCTTCGCTGAGGCCAGCCCAATGCCGCTGTTTCCCCCGGTCACAACCGCTACTTTTCCTTCGAGTCTCTTCATGACAGCCTCCCAATCGATTCTTTCTCAAAATCCAAAGCCTCAAGGCCTTGCCGTTTGGCCTCTCTCTTGAGGGTTCGATACTTAGATGAGCGTCTAACTATTCGGTTGCACGTTATCTCGATGGGTGTCAAAATGACTCCTGAAGGAGCACTGTCAAGCGGATCCTGGATCAGCTAAGGGTGAATATTCGCCTATGGATAGAGCCCAAATCGAAAAGATATCGAAAGCCTTGGCCGACGCGACCCGATTGAGAATCTTCGAGGCCATTTCCGGAACGCGCCACATGAATTGCGGAGAAATCGTCTCCCTGCGCGGCGTCACGCCCGCAACCGTTTCTCATCACTTGAAAATTCTGAGCGAAGCTGGACTGATCGCCTGCCGCCGCGAAGGACAGTTCATTTACAACCGGGCAGTTCCCGAAACGATGGAGGCGTATACGCGTGCGCTTACGAAAATCTCCAAGCGCAAAAAAGCAGCGCGCCGCGCGTGATACCGAAATCTAGTTGGTGGGATTCCTGGGAAATTTGAAGTACGGCAGCCGTACGCCCTGATCCATGATTTGATCGGCGCGGATATTTGTCGGAGCTTCAAATCCGGCTGTGCCGCCGCTCGTTACATAATCGTCTTGATCCACGCCGTCGCCGCTCACTCCCAATCCGCCAACGAGGGCACCGTTTCGAAATAAACCTGCACTCCCCGGGAAAAAAACAATTCCACTCTTGTTCGAATTTGCCGCGCCGCTTTGGAATCCCTGCGTGCAGGGATTGGCAAGGTCCATCGTATACAGATTGAAAAATGGCCCCGCGTTCGATCCATCAATCCCCGGGGGATAGAGAGGTTGCGCGCCAAAACTAATCGTTCGGTTCGTCACCGCGGTTCCCATCGGCACGCCATTCAAATCCGCGGCGGTCCGAGCGGCGCTATTAAAGTAAACCATGTTTCGCGCTTTGGTCGCCGCGACATCGATGCTGAAAACTGTGGAATCCTGCATTCGTCGCAAGCCGATGATTGTTCCATCCAGATCCGCCACGGCGATCACCATGCGCGCCCGCGAACCGAGCGGCAATCGAATCGCTGCGCGCGTCATGTTCGCCGTTGCCTCAGCGTTATTCAGAATTTGCGTAACGTCCAGCGCGCTGAGCCCACCGAGCGGTCCGGCTGCCGGTGTAATCAGATCGCCCTCGGGCGGTTGCCCCTGACTGTTCGATGGCGCGACCACATAGCTTCCCGTTCCATCGACAGGCCCCGCTGAGAATCCCGATGGCCGCGAAGTCTGATCCACAAACGGCAGCGCAATACCTCCGATAAAGACCACTCCCGGAGCCGCGGGCGTCGGCCCAAACTTGTCGGCCGGTCCCCCGCGCGCTGCTGTCGAACCCGCGAAAGCCGCGTACTCGGCGACATTCAGATTGCTCGATGCGGTCACGACGCCGATTCCGCCGACCACCACGTTCTTGTAGAAAATTGGCACGCCACCGGGATTCACCGCCGCTGCGTTCGAATCCATTACGTCGGCCTTGCCGGTGATCACTCCCAAGCCGAATCCGCCGCCCAGCGCCAGGGAAGGAGGAATCTTGTTCGGAAAATTGGGGTCGTTGATCAGAGTGCAGCCACGATTGGTGTTCTCAATCCCGTACAAATCCGCGGGCGGCTGGTTCATCACACCTGGGGGAAAATGGATTCCACTGATGAACCGCACGGTTCGCGAAGACAGCGGCGCCTGATCATTACTGAAAAACGCGCCGGTCCGCGCTAGCGCCACGGCCACATCGTTTGCGTTCTGAACTTGCCCAAAATCTGCGTTTGTTGTTATCGGAGCGTTCTGCGTTCGAAACACGCCCAAGACGAATCCCGCGCGGTCCACTACAGCCAGGGCCATGTCCACATTCACGGAATTGACGGCTGCTTGCACGATATTCTGGACATCGACTGTCTGCAGAGGTTGTACCGACGCGACGGGCGGAGGTGGAGCCGGCGCGCTGCTTCCGCTGCCGCAACCAATCAGCAGCATGGCGAGCGCTCCGGCGATTCCCAAAGCCAGAAAAATGCCCAGCGCCAGCGTTTTCTTTCGCTGCTGCAACGCGCATCGCGCTTCCACTGGCTTTCGCAGAGTGTGAGTGGTCGTCATCGAGAGAGTATCTTCGTTGGTACCACAGTCGCTTACGGCCTCTCAACGGATTTGCCCGGAGCTTGCGCGTACTGGTGAATGGCGCGAACGTTCGCAGTGTTATCGAATGTCTCCACACATGTGGGAAAAGTGTTGCCCGCGTCTTCTCGATATTGTTAGCTAGTACGCGATTCCTTTTTTCATGATTCCGTTCAGGCCGAACGCATGATCTTTTTTTCTCCGCGGCAGGTTCGACGCGCGTTCTGCGCGCTGTGCTGCTTTGCCAATTTGGTATTTGCACCAAGGGCGACTGCAAACTTCTCAGGCCAATCTGCTCCACCGGTGCAAGACTCCCCGAAACAATCGAGCGAGCAGGGCCCGCCACAGCGCATTCCCCGCCAACAATCGCAGACCACTGCCGCGCTCGATGGCCTCGTCCGCGAGGCGAACTCTGCCAGCACTCTGCTACCAGTTGCCGCCGCCATCGTTACGCTGCGCAACGCGCAATCCGGTCAAGTCTTCAGCGCTACAACTTCAGCCGAAGGCGTCTTCCGGATTTTTCCGCTGCCGCCGGGGCATTACCAACTCCGTGTCGAAGTGAAGGACTACGCGCCGTTTGTTGTTGACGACCTCACCCTGCAAGCTAACGAAGTTGTGACCCTTGAAATCTCTCTTGTCACCGTCGCTGCAATGGAAACGCGCTCGCGCCTTCCTCGTCTTCCCGAACTTGGTCCCGCGCTTTCCGCCGAAGCGCCACCTTCTTTCGGCGCTTATCGCGAGTTTCGTCACCGCCTCGATTCCGATCCCAAGTACATTGAGAATATTTCGCCGGACACGCTTCCTCCTGTGGCCGACATCTACAACACCGTTCCAAACCGCTGGGCCCTCGAGCAGCCCGATTACCGCCGCTACTCGCAACGGGGCGAGTACGTTTACACCAAACACCGCTGGTACGATCCTTTCAACCGCAATCGCCTCAAAGGAGACGAGCCCATCTGGCCCGAGCGTTTCGGTCAGCAAGTTTTTTTGAATATTACCGCTTCGTCCGAAAGCTTTTTTGATGGACGCCGCGTTCCGTCTCCCAGCAACGTCAGCACGGAGCGTCCGGGCAGCTCCGGATTTTTCGGCAAGGGGGAGCAGTCCTTTTTCGATCAAACGATTCGTTTCACTCTTGATTTATTTCATGGCGACGCGGCCTTCAAGCCTGTCGACTGGCGGATCCGCATCACTCCGGAGCTCAGCCTCAACAATTTGAAAGTCCGCGAACTCGGCATCGTTGGCCCCGATCCGCGCAGCGGCACCAACCGCTTCGACGATCATGCAGGCCTCCAGGAGGCTTTCGTCGAGGTGAAGCTTCACGATCTCGGCCCCAATTACGATTTCATTTCCGCGCGCGCGGGCATCCAGCAGTTCAACGCCGACTTCCGCGGTTTTCTTTTCGTCGACGAGCAACCGGCCCTGCGCATCTTCGGCAATCTTCACAGCGACCGCATCGAATACAATCTCGCCTACTTCCATTTCCTCGAAAAAAACACCAACAGCGGCCTCAATACTTTTGACCGCCGTCACCAGCAGGCGCTTCTCGGCAACGTCTATCTCCAGGATTTCTTTTTTCCCGGCTACACGGCGGAATTTGTCGCCGCTTGGAACAAGGACGATCCCAGCTTGCACTATGACGACAAAGGGTTCCTTGTCCGTCCTTCGCCGATCGGAAATGTCATCAACCAGAATCCGGCCGGGGGGCCGCTTCTTCACGGCATTCGCGTCGGCTATTTCGGCTGGCTTGGCAGCGGTCACATCCATCGCCTCAATCTCACGCATGCCTTCTACCAGGCGATCGGCGAGGACACATTCAACCCCATTGCCGCACGCCGCGTCACCGTGAATGCGCAGATGGCTGCCGCTGAAATTTCCTACGACAAGGACTGGATCCGTTACCGCGTTTCCACTTTCTACACTTCGGGCGACGGCAATCCCCGCGACGGCCGCGCACGCGGATTTGATTCCATCGTCGATCTCCCCAATTTTGCGGGTGGACTCTTTAGTTTCTGGAATCGCGAGGGCATTCGCCTTCTAGGCTCCGGGATTCTCCTCACGACTCCCGGCAGCCTCATTCCTTCACTTCGTGCGAGCAAGGAAGAAGGTCAGGCTAATTTCGTCAACCCAGGGATTTTCCTTGCGAATGCCGGCGCAGACTTCGAGCTCACGCCAAAACTTCGCGGCTTCGCCAATTTCAACTTTCTTCGTTTCGAACGCACCGAGACGCTCGAATTCCTTCTGTTCCAATCGCCGATTCACCACACTATCGGCGAAGACTTCGGCATCGGCGTCGAATATCGCCCGCCGCTCTCGGAGAATATCGTTCTCACCGGCGGCGCTTCCGCGCTCCAGCCCGGCCAGGGTTTCAAAGATATCTACACGGGCCGCACGCTCTTCTCGCTATTCGGCTCCGTGAAGCTTACTTTCTGAGATTTCCGAGCATGAATAACGAACAACAATTCGGCTCTGCCTCTCTGCGAACCCTCTGCGTTCTCTGTGTCTCTACGTTATCTTTTTTCTTTGCCCTGCACGCCAGCTCAAGGCTTCCCGGGCGCGCGTCGCAAGAGTCTGCGCCGTTCGGCGGCCAATCGCAGGAGGAAGCCGATCGCAAATCTTCCGGCTGCGTTTCCTGCCACACCTCGACGGATGAACCCACCATGCATCCCACAAAGACCGTTCATCTTGGGTGCACGGATTGTCACGGAGGCAACGCTTCCATTTCGGTCTCATCGGGAGCAGCGCTGAATTCACCCGAATACAATTCCGCGAAGGAAAAAGCCCACGTCCAGCCGCGCGGCGCGAGCTTTCGCAATCGTTCGAATCTTCCCGAACGCACTTTTACAAAATGGTTGGCGGAGTCCGCTGAATTCATCAAGTTCGTGAATCCGGGGGACCTGCGCGTCGCTCCCGAAACATGCGGCGCCGCCGGCTGCCATACCGCGGAGACGCGCGCCGTCTCTACCAGCATGATGACCCACGCAGGAATGCTCTGGAGCGCGGCGCTCTACAACAACGGCAGCTATCCCGCAAAAAACACGCGATTCGGAGAAAGCTACAGTCGCGATGGAGTGCCACAATCGATCAAGACTTCTCCCAAGCCAACACCCGAAGAGACTCGCGCCAAGGGTGTGATTCCCGAACTCGACCCACTCTTCCGCTGGGAAACTTCTCAGCCAGGCAACGTCCTGCGCGTGTTCGAACGCGGCGGGCGCAAAAAGTCTGAGATTGGCAATCCCAATCGCGAAGAAGATCCCGGCAAACCAGACGATAAGCTCAGTGACCGCGGCTTCGGCACCGAACTACGCACCGATCCGGTTTTTCTCGGCTTGCAGAAAACGAGATTGCTCGACCCCATCCTGTCGCTTCCCGGCACGAACGATCATCCGGGCGACTATCGCGGCAGCGGATGCACGGCCTGCCACGTGATTTACGCGAACGACCGCGATCCATTGCATTCCGGCGCCTACGCGCCGTTCGGCCACTCCGGGTTCAGCGCTTCTTCCGATCCGGCCATCCCGAAGAACGAGTCCGGCCATCCCATCAAACACGTTTTCACGCGCTCGATTCCTTCTAGCCAATGCATGATCTGCCACATCCATCCGGGCACGAACATGGTCACTACGTATTTCGGACTTACCTGGTGGGACAACGAAATGGATGCCGACAAAATGTATCCGAAGGAGCAGCGCCATCCGACGGAAGAGCAGCGCTCTCAATCTCTCGAACGCAATCCGGAAGGCGCGGCGGTTCGCGGGCTCTGGAGCGACGAGAAATTCCTCGAGAATGTAGGCAGTGCCGAATTCAACAAGCAATTGCAGACAACGCAGTTTGCTGATTTTCATGGGCATGGCTGGGTTTTCCGTGCCGTTTTCAATCACGACCGGAAAGGGAATTGGCTCGACAAGGACGGCAAGCAGATTACGTTTGACGACCCGGATCGTTTCGGCAAAGCGGTTCACCTTGCGGACATTCATCTTGAAAAAGGAATGCAGTGCAATGATTGTCACTTTGCACAGGACAATCACGGCAATGGAAAAATTTACGGCGAGCCGCGCGCCGCCGTCGAAATCGATTGCGTGGATTGCCACGGCACGATTCGAAGGAAAGCCGCCCTCGTGACATCAGGCCCCGCGGCGCCGGAAGGCGGCCGCCATCTCGATGCGCTTCGGACTCCCTGGGGATTGCACCGGTTCGAATGGCGCGATGGAAAGTTATTTCAGCGCTCCATGTCCGAAGAGACCAAGGAGTGGGAGATTGTTCAGACGATGGACAGCATCACGCCCGGCAACGTGCATTTCAGCGAGAAATCACTTCGCGCGAAGCTGATGAATAAAGATGGCGTCGTGGCTTCGCAAATGCCCGGCGACGATGCTTCTCTTGCGCACGCCAACAGCAGCATGACCTGCTACTCCTGCCACACTTCCTGGACGCCTACCTGTTTCGGCTGCCATCTGGAGATGACTGCCAACGCGCGCAAGCCGATGTTGCACAACGAAGGCCTGCTCACGAAAAATTACACGAGCTACAATTTCCAGGTTTTGCGCGACGACATTTACATGCTTGGAGTCGATGGCACCGTCACCGGACATCGCATCGCCCCGGCGCGCTCATCCTGCGCCGTTCTCGTCAGTTCCCAGAACGCCAATCGCGATTGGCTTTATTACACGCAGCAAACCATCTCCGCACCGGGTTTTTCCGGCCAGGCTTTCTCCACGTTTGTGCCGCACACTGTGCGCGCCAAAGAGACCAAACAGTGCAGCGATTGCCACGTCTCCGCGCAGAATGACAACAACGCCTGGATGGCGCAACTGTTGCTTCAGGGAACGAACTTCATGAACTTCATGGGCCGCTACGTTTACGTCGCCACCGGCAACAAGGGATTCGAAGCGATTGCGGTGGCGGAGCACGACGAACCGGAGGCCATTTACGGAAGCGATTTGCAACGTATCGCCTATCCCGACAATTACAACAAATTTGTGAATCACCACCGCGAGCTCAGCGCCGCCGCCGAGCATTCCGGCAACGTTCTCGACGTTCAAACCCGCGGAGAGTACGCCTACGCCGCTCTCGGCCCCGGCGGCCTCCGCGTCTATGACATCGCTAACATTGACAACAAGAATTTCTCCGAGAAAGTCACGACAGCACCGGTTTCGCCCCTCGGCCAGAAATTTTACGTTCCGACGAAAAACGCGCTCGCCGTTGCCTCACCCACGACGCTCGCCGTGGATCCTCTTCGCCAGCAGTTGCCGGAAAACGAGGAGCAGACGATCCACTCGCTCTACGGCTTCCTTTACGTCGCGGACAAAGAAGAAGGGCTTGTTGTCGTGGGCGACCCAAATCTCAAATCGAAGAGCCCCGGCGTTGGCACGCTCCTCGACGGCAACCCCGCCAATAATTTCTTGAAGCGCGCCCTGGCGTTTAATCCGGGCGGCGCTCTCACTGGCGCGCGGCGAATCACCATCGCTGGAACGTTTGCTTACATCCTCACGGACAAAGCACTCGTGGTCGTCGACCTGGACAATCCGCTCGCTCCTCGTATCACCGCGACCATCGGCGCTCCGCAACTCAACGATCCCCGCGGCATTGGTGTGCAATTCCGCTACGCGTTCATCGTCGATCATGACGGGCTGAAAGTTCTCGACGTGACCGACCTCGCACAACCAAAACCAATCCCTAGCGCCCTCGTCCCCCTCGAAGACGCCCGCAACATTTATGTGGCGCGAACCTATACTTATGTTTCGGCAGGGAAACAGGGCCTCGCCATCATTGACGTCGAAAAACCTGATGCGCCGAAACTCGACCAGCTCTTCACTGCCGAAGGCCAGCTCAATGACGTGAACGACGTGAAGATCGGCATGGTCGCTGCCAGCGCCTTCGCCTTTGTCGCTGACGGGAAGAACGGCCTGCGCGTCTTGCAGATTCTTTCCCCTTGGGACGACCCCGCGCATTTTTCCGGCTTCAGCCCGCGCCCGACTCCTAAGCTCATCGCCACTGTTCGCACCCGCGGCCCTGCCCTCGCCGTCTCGAAGGGTATCGACCGCGACCGCGCCGTCGACGAGTCCGGCAACCAAGTGGCGGTTTTTGGGCGCCGCGGCGCCCGTCCCCTCAATCGCACCGAAATGCGCAGCCTCTACATTCACCCGCATACCGGACAGCCATACGCGGTCACAGATGATGCCAGTGCGGTTGAAAAATCTCGCTCCACGCGGCCTTCATCCTCTGCAAGCCCACTCACTTCCTTGTTTTTGCGTGCTCGATCTTGGATGCATTCCCTTCATTGAGGTTATTGCCATGAAACGTCGCAGATTTCTCTCTCACGCAATTAAGACCGTCTCGGCCACGGTTTGCTCTCAGCTCCTTCCTCCTGCCCTTCGCGCTTCTCTTTTTCTACAAGGTGCCGCGCCAAAAACTTCTCCCAACAATTCTGCGCGGCCCCAACTCGCCCTCACCCTCGACGATCCGACGCTCTCCCTCGGATCCGTCCTCAAATGGCAGGAAGCCAATAGCAGGATATTGAAAGCGATTTCCGAGAAAGACGTCCGCGCCGCGCTGTTCGTTTGCGGGATTCGCGTAGACGACGCCGACGGGGCCAAGCTGCTTACCGCCTGGGATCAGGCTAGCCATCTCATCTGCAATCATTCCTATTCGCATAAGCTCTATGGCGAGCGAACGAGTTACGCGGATTTCGCCGTCGATTTTCTGAAAAACGAAAAGGTGATCGCTCCCTATCACAACCGCACGGCGCTATTCCGATATCCCTTCTTGAAGGAAGGCGACACGGCGGACAAGCGCGATCGTTTTCGCCTTTTGCTCAAGGAGCGCGGCTACCGCGTCGGCCATGTCACCATTGACGCTTCCGACTGGTACGTCAGCCAGCGCTTCGTCGACCGGCTCGCCAAGCAACCCAAAGCCGCAATCACTCCGTACCGCGATTACCTGGTCGCGCATCTCCTGGATCGCGCCGCATTCTATCGTCAACTCGCTCTCGACGTTTTTGGCCGCGATATCCGCCATACTTTGCTGATGCATTTCAATCCACTGAATGCTTTCGTGCTTCCCGACGTCATGAATGCTTTCGAGGTTGCCGGATGGCAATGGATCGATGCTTCTCTGGCATTTGAAGACCCCATTTTCCGCAGCCAGCCGCAGACTCTTCCCGCAGGAGAAAGCCTGGTCTGGGCCCTTGCCAAGGAAACAGGGAGATTCGAGGATCGTCTTCGATACCCCGGTGAGGATGACGTTTACGAAAGTCCGAAAATGGATGCCCGAGGCCTATAATCGGTTCCCGAAATGTCCAGGCTGTCGATTTCGGTGCCAACCTTAAAAATCGCGGTCGCTGCTCTCTTTTCCCTTTTTATTCGTCCCCGCTATCTTCTTCAGAGTACTGAATTTGCAGCATCCTGGTGCATTCTTGGACACTCATCTCCTTTCCTTTGTGCCTTTTACCACTACGCAGCATCTAATCGAGGTATAATGAATCGTTCACATCTTTAACGCATAGCACCCATCAAAATAATTCGTGGGGCAGTGTGGAGGGAACGCAGTTAAGGTGTATTCATAGAGGGTGAGGAGGCTTCCCAGAGCGGGCCCACCAAGAAAGGCAACACAGGAGTACCAGTACATGACTAAACAATTTCTATTGGCCAGCGACTTTGACCAGACGCTTAGCTTCAACGACTCGGGAGTCGTTCTTAGCGAACTGATCGGCTTCCACGGATTTCACGATAAGGTGAGGGGCCTTGCCGAGATGAACCTCGTCCAGCAGGGCGCGGAGCTCAGCTATCTGATTCTCCATGACCCGGACTTCCGCAAGGTCCGCCGCGATCACCTTGTCGAAACCGGCAAACGCATCCGCTTGAAGAATGACGTTGCGCTCTTTGCGCGTGCCTTGGACAATCTTGCCGAGGGCTACAAGTTCCATTTCAACGTTATCTCTGCCGCGCCGCAGGAGATCATCGAGTCGGCGCTCGAAGGCATCGTGCCGCCGGATCATATTTTCGGCACGCGCTTCCGCTACAAGGAAGCGACGGGAGAAGTCGACTCCATCATTCGCGCGTCCGCGGGCTGGGGCAAGATCACGGTGCTTGAAGAGCTCCGCTCCACGCTTGGCATCAGCCATGACAGCATCATCTACATGGGCGACGGCAGCTCCGATCTCCCCGTCATGATGCACGTCAATCAGTATGACGGCCTGACCATCGCGGTGAGCGAAGCCAAGTTCATCACGCGCGTTGCGAAGCGTACCGTGCTCAGCGATAACGCGATGAGCGTTCTCGTCCCTGTGTGCGAAAAAGTTCTGCGCTGGGACTCCGCCAAGATCCGGCGCGTCTTCGCGTCATACGGGCTCACACTCCTCGAATGGGAGAAGGTGCGCACCGACATGCTCACCATTCAGGACTCTGCTGAAGCGGTGGCGGCAGCGTCTGCAAACCAGCTCAACGCTCAATAAGCGCTCATATTGTCTCTCTTCCAGGGAGGGCGGGCTTTTTTAGTCCGCCCTTTCTTTGTTTCTTCTTTCGGAGGAGAATCCCTTCGTTTGTTTAGCTCCGCAGAGGAGGGAAGAGCCGATGCTGCGCGCCAGCTTGAAATTCTCTTTCATTGTGTCTTCTTGCGTACTTAGTCAGCCTGTGCTGGCACAGGCACAGCTGTCTTCCGAGATCGACCTCACTCGGCCGCAGGATTATGTCCTCAAGCGTGTTTCCAGTTCAGATCCCACTGGCGCGAACGCGGATTTTCGCCAGGTTGATCCCGGCGGAATTCTTACGCTTCTGGATGCAGATGGCCCCGGGCTGCTGACGCATATCTGGATCACCGTTGCGAGTCCCGAGCCCTACCACCTCAAGAAACTCGTGCTGCGAATCTATTGGGACAACGAAGCGGTTCCGAGCGTCGAAGCTCCTCTGGGAGATTTCTTTGGCCTTGGCCTCGGCGATTACCATCGGTGGGAGTCCGAGCTTCTCTCCGTCGGGAGCGACAAAGCTTTGAATTCATTTTTCCGCATGCCGTTTCAAAGGCATGCGCGAATCACGGTTTCCAACGACGGCCAGCAAAAAGTGGATGCCTTTTATTTCAACCTCGACTATCGCGCGTACTCGCAGCCTCTTCCAGGCGGGACTCTTTACTTTCACGCGCAATTCCGACAGGCGCAGCCCAATCACGGCTGGACTTCCGACTGGAAGAACAATGGTGATCCCAAGGTCGATCGCAAAACGAACTTCGACGGTAAGGATAATTACGTCTGGTTGGATGCCGAGGGTCGCGGGCATTTCGTCGGGGTTACCATGTCGGTTCTGCAAAATCAGGATGGCTGGTGGGGTGAGGGCGACGACATGTTTTTTATCGACGGTGAAGCGCGCCCCTCCATTGCCGGAACAGGCTCGGAGGATTATTTCCTAGGCGCTTGGGATTTTGGAGGTCACCCTTTCTCGTATCGGCTTTACGGCGCGCCCGTTGTCGGAGAAGAACGCGCGGGCGACAAATCATCCGTGTATCGCTTTCATCTGGATTCGCCGATTCCTTTCACAAAATCAATCCGCGCGACTATTGAGCATGGCCACGCCAATCACCGCTCCGACAATTTCTATTCAGTAGCCTACTGGTATCAATGCGAGCCCCACGCCCCGTTTCCAGGCATTCCTCCCGTCGACCAGCGCATCCCCCGCCTGCAGCAGGTCGGCGGCCCTGGAAGTGCCGCTCCCTTGTATCCTTGACCCGCGACACCACAAGCAGAAGTAATTCTCGATTCATGTAGCGGAGATCTTTTCGCCGGCATCTGAATGTTTGTTATTCTCTTCGAGTTTCGGAGGCCACCATGGCGAAGAAATCCATCCTCATGATCGTCGGCGATTACGTGGAAGACTACGAAGTGATGGTCCCATTCCAAGCCCTACTGATGGTTGGCCATACCGTCCACGCTGTCTGTCCCGGCAAAAAATCCGGCGAGCACGTCCGCACGGCCATCCACGATTTCGAAGGCGACCAGACGTACTCCGAAAAGCGTGGGCATAATTTCACGCTCAATGCCACTTTCGACCAAGTCAAGCCCGAAGACTACGATGCTCTGGTCATCCCTGGTGGCCGCGCCCCCGAATACCTCCGGCTCAACCTGCGCGTCATTGAAATTGTCCATCACTTCTCAAAGGCTAATAAACCGATGGCCGCCATCTGCCATGCCGCGCAAATCCTCGCCACGGCTAACGTCATCCAGGGGAAAAAGTGCAGCGCCTATCCCGCTGTCGGTCCTGATGTGGCCCAAGCCGGCGGCACGTACGTCAATCTCGCCATGACCGACGCCATCGCCGACGGCAATCTTGTCACGGCCCCGGCCTGGCCCGCGCATCCCGCCTGGCTCGCCAAGTTTCTCGTTGTCCTCGGCACAAAGATCGAGCTGTAATTTCCGAATCGATTATTTGCATCCGCCTATTCTAAAAAACGAATCCCATCTTCGTCTCCCATCTTCGCCTCTTCCTAAAAACTCCTCCAAAGAGGATAATTTCCTGTTCGGCATCCCACGAAAGGGCAACTCGTCATCTCATGGCAAACGTCAACACCAAAAGAGGCGTCATCGGCATCCTCACTGGAGGCGGTGACGTTCCCGGCCTCAATCCAGCGATTCGTGGCGTCACGCTTCGCGCCATTCGCGAAGGCTATCAAGTCATCGGCATTCGCCACGGCTGGGCCGGCCTCGTAGACATGATCCGCGACAAGGATTACGACAACTCCGACAATTTCTTCCTTCTCGACGAAGAGACCGTCGATCGCGCCGGCCGCACCGGCGGCACTTTTCTCCACTCTTCCCGCACCAATCCCGGCCGCGTCAGCAAATCCAACGTCCCCTCGCACCTTAAGGAAAAATTCACCGCTGAAAAGAATGACCTCACTTCTGAAGTCCTCAAGAATCTCGCCTGGCTGGGCATTGATACTCTCATCCCTATCGGCGGCGATGACACGCTCAGCTACGGTGTTCGTCTCCACAAGGAAGGGTTCAAAGTCATCGGCATTCCCAAGACCATGGACAACGATGTCCCCGGCACCGACTACTGTATCGGCTTCAGCACTTGCGTCACTCGCACCATCCAAATGGTCAACAGCCTCCGCACCTCCGCCGGGTCCCACGAGCGCTTCATGGTCATCGAAGTCTTTGGCCGGTACGCTGGTTTCACCGCTATGCTTCCCACCATGGCCGGCGCCGCCAATCGCTGCGTCATTCCCGAATATAAATTCAATATCGAGCATCTCACCGAGCTGCTCGTCGCCGACCGACGCAAAAACCCCAGCCGCTACTCGATCGTCCTGGTCTCGGAAGGCGCCATGTTCGAAGGCGGCGAGATGGTTTTCGAAAGTGAAGCTACCGACGCCTATGGCCACAAAAAACTTGGCGGCATCGGCGAAATCGTCGGCGAAAAAATTAAGGAAGTTTCCGCCAAATTCAACGGCGGCAAAAAGATCGACGTCATCAACCAAAAGCTGGGTTATCTCGTCCGCTGCGGCGATCCCGATGCTATTGATTCCATCGCTCCCATGGCCTACGGCAATCTCGCTCTCGATCTCCTCCTGAAAAATATCAGCGGCCGCCTCGTCGTCCTCAAGAACGGCCACTACGACAACATTCCTCTTGAAACTGTCACCGCAACCAAAAAGGTGGTCAACGTCAAGGAGCAGTACAATACCGACCGCCTCCGGCCGCAATACGCCAGCTTCGAAATGCGCCCCCTCTTCCTCATGACCAACGAAGTGAGATAGTCTCTCTCCCCATATCTTGCTCGGACGATGACGGCTGTCGGGGAGGCCTTATCTACGTACTGGGGATTGACGTTGGTACGGGAGGAACACGCGCCCTCATCATCGATGGCCGCGGCCGCGTCGTCGCCTCCGCCACGGAAGAGCACCAGGCCTTCGCCTCGCCGCAGATTGGCTGGGCCGAACAGCATCCGGAAGACTGGTGGCGCGCCTCGTGCATCGCGGTTCGCAAGGCCCTCGCTAGCGCTAGTCTCGGTCCGGAGGAAATTGCCTGCGTCGGCTTTTCCGGGCAGATGCACGGCGCGGTCATGTTGGACGAGCAGGGAATCGTTGTTCGTCCCGCATTGATTTGGTGCGACGTCCGTACCGAAAAGCAGTGCCGCGACCTCACCGCTAAAATCGGCCAGGAGCGCCTGATTCAGCTCACGTGCAATCCGGCGTTAGCCAATTTCACGCTTACAAAACTGCTCTGGGTCCGCGAGAACGAGCCCGAAAATTGGAAGCGCGTTCGCTCGGTCGTGCTCCCGAAGGACTACGTTCGCTTCCGCCTAGCCGGCGAACGCGCCACCGACATGGCCGACGCTTCCGGCACGCTTCTTCTCGATGTGGCCCATCGCCGCTGGTCGCGTGAAGTGTTGCAAGCGGCCGAAATCGATGAACGCTTGCTGCCGTCTCTCTACGAATCTCCGGCCGTGTGTGGAGAAATCTCAACCAAAGGTGCAGTGGAAACGGGTCTGCGCGTGGGCACGCCAGTTGTTGCCGGTGCAGGCGATCAAGCAGCTGGAGCCACCGGCATGGGCATCGTCTCAGCCGGGGCGGTCAGCGCTACTATCGGCACTTCTGGCGTTGTTTTTGCGGCCACGGATCGCCCCGCTCTCGATCCTCTTGGCCGCGTTCACACGTTTTGCCACGCCATTCCCGGGCGCTGGCACATCATGGGCGTCACCCAGGCAGCCGGCCTCTCGCTGCGCTGGTTCCGCGACACTTTTGCAATAAATTCCAGCGGCGCCCGCGAATCCTATGACCAGCTCACCGCCGAAGCCGCCAAAATCCATGCCGGTTCCGACGGCCTCCTGTGGACTCCCTATCTGATTGGCGAGCGCACGCCGCATCTCGATTCGAACGCTCGCGGCGCCCTGGTTGGCCTCACCGCTTCGCACACCCGCGCCCACGTCGTTCGCGCCATCCTGGAAGGCGTTGCCTTCAGCCTTCGCGACACTTTCACCCTCTTTCGCGAAATGAATGTCCCTGTCACCAGGATTCGCCTCGGCGGCGGAGGTGCACGCTCCCCGCTCTGGCGCCAGATCCAGGCCGATGTCTATGGCCACGCCGTCGAAATCGTCGAGGCCGAAGAAGGAGCGGCCTATGGCGCGGCTCTCCTCGCCGGGGTGGGCGCTGGCTTCTGGCCCACCGTGGACGCCGCCTGCGCCGCCACGGTCCGCGTCGCCTCCCGCGTGACTCCCCAATCCGCTGCCGTCGCCACACTTAACGCCAGCTATGCCGCCTACCGTCGCGTCTACCCCGCCACAAAAAAGGTTTTCACCGCGCACTGATAGAGGCCATCCCACGCTGTAAGGCGAAGGGAAGTGCGGCCTCGCGTACTAAGCAGGCCACTCGCGGAACAAATCCTGAAACGATAAAGACTTGGGCCGCACTATCCGGCAGAGCCTCAGTCGGTTATATGGACGTCTTCAAGCTTGCATTCGAAACGATCGTCGTGGGCCTCCTGGCCTTTGTCTGGCTGGGCGTTGCGACCTATCTTCTTTCCCCCGACTTCCTAACGGACCTCCTTTCTCGGCGCCTCCCCGTATTTGCAAAGGACAATTCAACCTTGCTGAGTGTGGCTCTCCTAACCCTGGCATACTGTCTCGGCTCGGCCATTCTCCCCATAGCCAACCAATTGGTAAACGACGAGCACTGGCCGCTCTCCGAAAGCGCCGTCCGGTGTCAGGTTTTCATGCAGCATCAAAGACTCCTGCAGCGTATTGCATACTCCGCTTTGCCCAAGAACCTTCCACCAAGCGACTTTGCCCCTGTCCACTGCTCCTATTGGGCGCCAGTGTTCAAGGGACGAATCGGAGACGGAATACTGACTTTTCTGAAATTGTGGGCTCCTTCTCTCCTGATAAAACAAGACCGTTCAGCACTAGACGATGAAACCAAAAAAGACAGATTATTGAGTCTCTTTCAGTTGCAAGAGAGCAAACTACTGAACCAAGGTTCTGATACGGCGGTCCTGCTCAGGCAATTGCATGAACGAATTGTTGTGCTCCGAGGTGCGGTCTTCAGCGGATTCGCTCTGTCCTTGACTTGCCTTTTTGCCTACTTTGCCCGCGTATATGACCAGCCTGCCCATTGGATTAAGACCATTTGCGGAGCCCTGCTAGCCATTTGTTTCGCGGTATTCGCCTTTCTCAATGGCTGTCAGGATCTGATGAACCGGAATATTTTCGACATACCGATACTGGAAAGCTTGGTGGCCGTAATCACCATTTTCGGCACAGTTCTGATAATTAGGGGCGTTAAGACCCAGCTTTTTATGAAGAAGCGGTATCTCTTCGTCATCATTTTCTTTGCTCTTCTTGCCTATGACGGATGGATGAGTTCCGAGATTCTCTACGACCAGCAGGTGATCAGCTCCTTGGCAGTTCAGTAAGGCCCCGAAACTCAGAAACACTCAGCCGCCGCGCGCAAGCCGCCAGCCATGAGTCACTTGCGAGGCAGTCGCTGCTGCTTTGCCTTCCAAATTTAGCGGAAATAGCGCGTGAACGAATAAAACGCCACAAGGAAAACCGTTACTAGCACGACCGCCGAATTTCGCGCTCGGTTCGACTGTCGCCTTTCCCCCAGCAGGTCGCCGATCGCCGAACTCAGGAAAAAAACTTGCAGCCCGGTGATGACGCTCGCCGCAACTTCTACGAGCGCATATTCATGAAGCAGCGCGGCGACGAAAATCGTTCCGCTGATGACGGCCGCGGCGAAGCACATCACCACGGACAGCGCGTGTCGCTTCATCGCACCTCCTCATCAGTTTACGGCCGCGCTACGCGACGTTCTTGGCGCGCACACGCTCCATCACCTGCTCGCGCAGCGTGTTCAGGCTGTTCACAATTCGGTCGGCTTCCACGTTTACCAGCGCGTACCGCTCGATCTTCTGATCGCCGGACTGTAACAGCATGTGATGATCCTCTCGCAAGTCCGGAAACTCGTTCAGTTGCACGCGCGTACCGCGAAGCGCGGCCGCAAGCAACGCAAATGTCTTCTCCACGTCCGCTGCAAACGTACGAAACGGGGCACGTGCCGGAACCGCCGCCGTGTGCAGCCATCCCGCATCCAGCGCCATCAACGCATGTATGAATCGATGCGAGCTTGCCAGCAACGCATTCAACTGGCTCATCTGCTCCGCCGTCGTTCCCGGTTCCGCGCCCAGCCGGTCGATCGAGGCTTCCAGATTCGTGCGTGCGAGGCGCGCGTTCAGCCGCACGCGGTCGAGTTCGCCTTCCCTGACTGCGGCGCCCCTCGTATACGATTCCGCGAGGGCGTGAAAATATTCCCGGTAGGCATCCAGTATTTCAGCAATCCGCTCCGAAACCTGGGTTCGCTCCCACGTCGGCCAGACCCAATAAGCCAGAAGCGCTAGGGTGCCTCCCGCCGCCGTGTTGATTCCGCGCGCCCAGATCACCTCCTTCGGAGAAACTCCGGTGATGGCGATCAGATAGACCACCAATGCGCTGATGGCCACCGCAAAAATCCCATAGTTTGCCGGGCCCACCCAGCGAAGCAAAAGCGTGAACACAAAGATCAGAATAATCTGGATCGTTACGCCGTCAGGAAGAAAACGAAAGAGCGCCGTGGCCAGAAAAAGTCCCGCGATTGTTCCGGCTATCCGCAAAAGGCCGCGGCTGAACGTCGTCGTGAATTCCGGCTTCAGCACGAGCACGATCGTCATCGGCAGCCAGTAGGAACGGTGCCAAGGCAAAACGCGTTCCAGGCTATCGCCGAGAGAGACCAGGGTGGCCAGGCGAACGGCGTGACGGAATACCGAGGACTGCAGATTCAAATTCGCGCGCAACGTTGCCAGCAAGCCGCTGAAGCGCAGTCGCCAGGGTTGTTGTGCCTCTTGTCTTACAAATTCTGCCTGGCCTATGGGCGTGGCATTGGCAGCCAGGTCGAGCGCTGCCCGCAGCTGGCCGTTCAGCGCGTCCATTTGGAAACGCGCATCCTTTGCGACTGCGGCGAGAAAAGTTGCCGGCATCTTGTCTGTTTTTTCCCGCAGCAGCTCCGTGTAGGCTTCGCACGCGACAAGGATTTCCTTGCCCGATGCGGCAGGTATTCCGGATTGCAAGGAATCGCCGATCGCTTGCAGCGCTTGCGCTGCCTTCTTCAAGTAGTCGTCAAGAATCCGCACCCCGGAGTGTGTGAGGCTCTCCCGCTGCATGCGCAGATGCAACCGCGAAAGCATCAGCAGGCTGAGCCGGATGCGCTCCGCCTGGGTGAGCAAAGCGCGATAACGCACCGCTTCGAGGCCCGTCTCGCGATCGAGGCCGGAAAGCGCTTCTTGTGCTCGTGCACTTTGAATTGTCGCGGGCGGCGGGGAAGTCGCGTTCAGCGGCTGCTCTGCCGCGCGGGCGAGTTCGAGAAACAGGGCGGCCAGGGCTCGCCGTTCTGGTTCATAGCGCTGTACGGGCCACAGCGCCACGGATAGCGCCGTCTGCAGCAGTCCGCCACCAAGAGCGAGCGCTGAGGATATCAAGGCTTGGTCCGTGGTCAGCGGCTGTGCCGAGTAAATCAGCAAGATAACCAGGCTGATCACGCCAAGATCGGCTGCCGTGGTACCCGCCGCTACAAACATTCCTGCCGCGAAAGCCCACAGGGTGGCGATAATTACAGCGGCAACATTGTGATTGCCTGAGAGCGCGCCGCAAAGCACGCCCACCGCGCACAGAACGCTGGAAGAGAGCATGCGTTTGGCACGCTGAGGGTAGGGGTCGCTCCCATCGGAATAGGCGACGTTGAGCGCGCCGCTGGCCACGACCAGCCCGCCGCGTGGCATGTTCATTGCAAATCCAACGATCAGAGGCAGAACCACCCCGGTCGAATTGCGCAGGGCCATGTATGGATTTAGCTTTGAGCAATCGAACCGCGTCAGCGCACGCCAGAACGCGCGCGCGAAGCCTTCGTGCGCCGGAGGCGAAGTGGTCGCCGTGGCCGTCGCCTGCGGAAGCGGCTTCGAGGAGATTTCCTTGGTTTCGATCGACATGTCAAATCGCGAGCGACGCGAATCTTATCCGCGCCTCCATTGTATCGGAGGACGCTCGTTACGGTTGGTTGCAAACGCTTGTATCCTGGCAGTGGCGATTTACATCCAACAGGACGAATCTGGGAGAGCATTTAATGCCACAACGTCAACTTGGAAAAAACGGCCCTCTTGCTTCTGCGATGGGTCTCGGCTGCATGGGAATGTCCGAATTCTATGGACCGCGCGACGACCAGGAGTCCATCGCGACGATTCACCGCTCCATCGAACTCGGCATCACCTTTCTCGATACCGCGGATGTCTATGGCTACGGCGACAATGAAATACTGGTTGGTATGGCCATTCGCGCATTGGGCGCCAAGATTTTTCTCGCCACGAAATTCGGAATCGTTCGCGACAAAGCCAATCCTGCCGCGCGCGGCGTCAACGGCCGGCCCGAATATGTGCGCGCATCTTGCGATGCCAGCCTGAAGCGCCTCGGCGTTGAAACCATCGACTTGTATTACCAGCATCGCGTCGATCCAACCGTGCCCATCGAGGAAACGGTCGGCGCGATGGCAGGACTTGTGCACGCCGGAAAAATCCGCTATCTCGGACTGTCGGAAGCTTCCGCGGACACCATGCGCCGCGCTCACAAGGTGCATCCGATTGCCGCGCTGCAAACGGAGTATTCGCTGTGGAGCCGCGATCCGGAGGATGAAATCCTGGCTACTACACGTGAGTTGGGAATCGCGTTTGTTGCGTATAGCCCGCTTGGCCGCGGTTTTCTAACTGGCCAGATCAAGCGTTTCGAGGATTTTGCGCCCGACGATTACCGGCGGAATTCGCCGCGATTTCAGGGAGAGAATTTTGAAAAAAATCTCGACCTGGTTCGCCGCGTCGAGGCCATTGCCAAAGAAAAGAAATGCACCCCCGGCCAGCTCGCCCTCGCCTGGCTGCTTGCCCAAGGCCAGGACATCATTCCGATCCCAGGCACCAAGCGTCGCAAATACCTCGAAGAAAATGCCGGCGCTCTGAATTTGTCGCTGACGAAAGAAGATTTGCGCCGCATCGGTGAGGTAGCTCCGCGCGGCGCTGCGGCAGGCATGCGTTACCCCGAGTACATGATGAATACGGTCGGACGCTGATGATTCGTGCGCAGTCCGCAAAACCGAAGTTGACTTGCGCGTACAAGGCGGGATTTCCAAAGTTTGACAGCTAGACCTGTACTGTCGTCAACGCCCGCCAGTACGCAGGGCTGGCAGAGTGAACTTCGGCGTGACTTCCTTGCGCTTCGACCAATCATGATAAGTGTGGCACTCAAAGCAGCGCGACTCCGCGTGCTCCGGCCCCGGCGCATGGCACTTCTTGCAAGTTTCAATCCCTGGTAACAACACTTCGCTCGTTTCTGTGCTCGCGAGCGCCTTGGCGTGGCAGCTCACGCAGGTGAATCCTCGATGTGCATCGTGATCGAACTTCGCGTTCGGCATCCACCGCAATGTCGTGCTTGCAGGAGCGATGAATGGAAGCGTTGTGTTCGCGGCCGCCACTAACTTTGCAGCCAGCTCCTTATCACGAATCAATTGCGCAATTCGCATCAAAGAGTTTTTATCTCGGAAGCGAAGATCGTGGCATTGCACGCAGGTTTTGCGCCACAGGAGTTGTTCGGCGTCGGCTACGCGCTCCGTGACCCATTGTGTCGGCGTGAGGACGCGCACTTCCGGGGGAGTCGGTTTGCCAGTGAGATCGCGCTCCGGATCGCGCGCTACCCGTACCTCGCTCGGATGCCTCGCGATATATTCGCCGAATCTTTGGATCAGGAAAGCATGTACGACTTCTGTCTTGTCGTGCGGAACGCCTTCGTCGAAGCGCTTATCAAAGGTGAGCAAGTGACAGGCGGCACATGCGGTAGCGAATTTCACCGGGGCCATGAGTTCGCGGCCGCTCATAGTCTTACGAGTTGTTTTCCGGTCCATAGCGACAGGACCTTCTTCTTCGTGCGAGTCCGAATAAGAATGGCCAGCGGCTATATATTTTGCGTCGCCGTAAGTCCAGGATGTGAAAACGGCCTCGGGACGGTGGCAATCGCTACAGTCGAGTTGGACAAGCAGCCCGCTGGGACCACGGCGGATCGGCTTCATGTGGATAGCGTGGTTGAGTTTGATGGTGCTGGGATCGCGAGGCGGCTGGCCTCCAAAAAAACGTAACGCGGCGAATTCTGGATGGGCGTTCTCGAAGGCGCGAATATCCCTCATGTAGAGCGACTTGGTGCTTACTAAACTCAGGTCGGCATGGCATTCCGCACAAGACTGGTTGCTTACCGCGGAAATGCTGATCCTTCCGCGATGTTCGGCGTGACAAGTTGCACATGCTAGAGATTTCGTGGCGTTGGCATGATGAATCGGTCCGTCATGGCAGTTGAGGCAAGCGGCGTCAGCCGCCTTCACGGAAAATGCACCTACCGTTCGCAGGTGGCAAGCAGCGCATTCTTTCTCCAGCACCGCATGCGCTTTGCTCATGCGGCCGCTGGAATAGACGCGATGATCGCCATAAAAGCCGCGCCAGGAAATCCAAATCAACGCGACCAGAGGAAGCAGGAGGCTAAGCCAGAACTTGGCACGCTTCAGCGGCGTCGGCCTTTTGAAATAATTGAGGTCGATGCGCTGCGCAAGCTTTTTTGTTGTGCGTGTGCGTGCCACGTTTCCCTGTACCCGCCGTAACTCGCCGAGCAATTACATTTTCTTTGTAGGGGCGCCCCTACGAGCAAAAATCAATCCGTTCGCCGCAACTGCGCAGCGAAGGGCAAAAGTTCAGTAGCGCAGCGCCATAACCGCGTGAATGGTGCCGAGCAAAATCAGTGCGAGCGAAAGCGGGATGTGCAGCAGCAGCCAGCCGTGCAGCCAATGGTGCAAGCGTTCCTGGCGCGTAAGCTGGCGCGCTTCGTCACAAATCTCTTCAAGATCCGCAAGCGTGACGTGCGCTGCGGCCGGCAACAGAGTGCGCAGTCCGGCGAACGCGCTGCTTGCTTTCGCAGCGTCGGCGAGGCGCTGGCCGCGTTGCTTCGGCCGCTCCAGAAACGGACGCATTTCGCTCACATAAAAACGGCGAATCGGCGCGCTTTCTTCCTCACTCAACAAAATGATTTCAGTCGCCGCAGCGACCGCCGCACTTGCGCCAGCGCTCACGGCCGCAGAAGTGCGCAGTGGCACGGCGGACACGCCGCGATTGTCCGCAACGCCGTAAAGCCGCCCGCGCGCTGACCCTCTTCGTTTGAATGTTTCGTGAGTCCCAAGTTGCCGCAGAGGGATTCCATGGCGCGGTCGGCTTCTTCGCGAAGCAGCCCTCGAACACGGCCGATTTCGTCGTAAATGGTTTCGAGCGGAACGTCGGATGTCATTGCCGGCGGAATGTAATGTTGCAGCGTCGCACCGAACACGCCGCTGAACACCGTAATCATCATCAGCCACATCAGGACGCGTGTGAGCGTTCCGCCGAAATGAAACCCACCGTGAAAAAAAATCATCGGCAATGCGAGAAATCCGAGCCAGAGATGCCCACGCATCCAGGCTTGCGCACGACCGATTCGCCACGTCGGGACGCGTTTCCGCGCGCCCAGGAGCGCAGCAAGCGCAGCAAAAATCATGAAGCCGAAACCGATGACGCCGAACGATAGGCCGACGGCGCTGCCGCCGCGCGGTCCTTGCGGCGATTCGAACGCATAAACGGCGTAAGCCACAGTAGAAATCACCAGGATTGCCAGCGATACGATGGCCCAGCCGCGTTGCGTCCGATCCATTCTCATTTCGCGGAACCCTGGCCGAGCATATCGGCAAAAAATGTGCGCGGGTCGACGCGATGCGCGGCGTCGTGCGGGCAGGCGTAAACGCAACTCGGTTCTTTCAAGTGCGTGCAGAGATCGCAGGAAGTTGCTTTTTGCTTGATGACGGCCTTTTTTCGGCCGGCGCGTTCGGGATCGTCAACCATCACTTCGAATGGATGTAAATTGATGTTGCCGTACGGACAATTTTGCGCACAAAGGCCGCACCCGATGCACCAATCCTCGATGATGACTTCGAGCGAATTCCGCCTGCGAATGGCCCCTACGGGGCAGCCGACCATGCAGAGCGGATCGCGGCACTGGCGGCAACTCGTGGCTACGAGATATTGATCGAAGCGCAGACCATCACGAACGAGTCGGGTGATTCCCTCGTGAGCGTCGGCGCAGGCATTCACGCAAGCGTCGCAGCGCGTGCAATTTTGCAAATCCAGAATCAGCAGACTTTGCGCTTCCATCAGTCCTTGCGATAGGAATTGATCGATGGGAACGCTGTGGACCGTCTGCATGCGCTGCTGATTCGCAGCGCGGCGTTCAGCGGCCACGGATTCGAGGCCAGTTCGAACGCTAGGGAAACGAACCACCATGTCGCGGAAATCGTCGCCGGAAATTCGCACGAGTTCGACGTGATCGAGTGCCGTGCAAGTGGCGGTTCGAACACCCTGACCGAGAAGGCCGATTTCGCCGAAGTAGTCGCCACGCGAGAGATAGGCGAGGACGAGCTCGCCGCCGGGATAATTCTCCGAGACTTTTACGAAGCCGATGCGAACGAGATAGAAGCTGTCGGCCGGCGCGCTCTGTTGAACGATAGTCTGGCCGGGAGCGAAGCGCTGCAGCTCAACGCTTTCCTTGAGATGCATGATGAACTCCGGCGAAAGGTCCGCGAACATGGGGACGCCGCGAAGGTGATTTTCGAGCGCGCGGCGGCGATAAGTTTGGTCCAGCTGCGCGCGGAAGGTTTTGTTCTTCAGCATGATGTCGAGAACGTTGCGCAGCATTTCGAATGCGACGACGTCGGATTCCGAGATCACCGTGGCCGAACGGGGATAAAAATTCATGCAAGTCATTTCGCCGAAGAGATCGCCGGGGCCAAGTTCGGCCACGGGATTGCCGCAAGCGAGATCGACGGAGGCATCGATAGGAATCGTTCGGTCGCGCGCTTCCTCTTCGCGCTTGTCTTCTTCGCGTGCGACAAGCGTGCTGGTCAGCCGTTTGAAAAATCCCTTTGCGCCACCCTGAGTTTTGACGTGCGCGATGGGAGTGGAAATGGAGACTTTGGCTTGGCCTTCGAGAATGTAGAAAGCTGTGGAACCGAATTCACCCTCACGGCAAATGATTTCGCCTTTTCGGAAGCGGCGTTTGACGATGGCGCCGCGATTGAGTTCAAGAAACGTGCCGGAGACGCCTTTGAAAACCGGAATTTGCAGGAGATCCTCGGCTTCGAATCCCTGCGCGTCCGGACCGGCGGCGATCGCGGTGCCCACGACGCTCTTGTTGGTGAGCGCGCCGGTCGGGCAGGACACCATGCACTCACCGCAGGAAATACAGGTGGAATCGCCCATTGGCGAATTGAGATCGAACGCGATGCCGGCGGAGTAACCTTTGCCCATGCGACCGAGGACGAAATTGTTCTTAATTTCGTCGCAGCCGCGGATGCAGCGGTCGCAAAGAATGCAGGCGTCGTGGTCGACGGCGATAGCGAGAGAAGACTCATCTTTGCCGCGGGCAACGGTGCGCTTTGAGAAGCGCGCCTGCGAAGCGCCCGCGGCCTTCGCGAGAGTCTCCAATTCGCAGTCGCTGGAATTCTGCTGGCGAGCGCAAGGGGAAGGATGATCGGACATCAAGAGTTCCAAGACGGTCTTGCGCGCATTCAAAACTCTTTCGGAATTGGTGACGACCTTCATGCCCGGCTCGACCGGGCGCACGCAGGAAGCCGCGAGAACGCGCGCTCCCGTATCCACGACGCAAAGGCGGCAGACGCCCACCGGAGTTTGGTTCTGTAAATGGCAAAGCGTGGGGATCGCGATGCCGTTCATGCGCGCGGCATCGAAAACGCTCGTGCCCTCAGGCACCCGAACTGATTGGCCATCAAGCGTGACGTCAACCAAGCCCGGAGGTGTGGCGGCGGTCGTCATACTAAGGGCGAATGCCTACGCGCTGAGCTTCGCCGGCGCGTGAAGCGGCGGTGAAGCAGATGCCGCTGGGACACTGGCTTTTTAGAACGTGAGCATCCACTTCGGGGCGAAAATGCTTCAGCACGGATTGAATCGGTGCCGGTGCAATCTGGCCGAGGCCACAAATCGAAGTCAAGCTCATCGCTTGCGACAGTTCTTCGAGTAGCACGAGATCGGCGCGATATTGAGACTCCTGGACGCCACCTTGCGTCCAGTGCGCGAGCATGTCTGCCATTTTCTGCGAGCCCACGCGGCACGGAACGCATTTGCCGCAGGATTCGTTGCGATAAAAACGGACGGCGTTCAAAGCCATGTCCAGCATGCAGGTAGTGTCGTCGCACACGACGATGGCTCCGGAGCCGAGCATCGAGCCGGCTTCGGCGAGAGCTTTGAAATCGAGTCGAACATCGACCATGGAAGCGGGAAGATAGCCGGAAGAGGGCCCTGAGGGCGCGAAGGCTTTGAGTTGACGGCCGCCGCGAATACCGCCGGCGTGATCGAAAATAACTTCGCGCATGGGTACGCCCATGGGGACTTCGAAAATGCCGGGGCGGGCGACGTGGCCGCTGACACCGACAAATTTCAATCCGCGCGAGCCTCCCGCGCCTTGGGCGACAAACCAGTCGGTCCCGCGGGCGAGAATCTGTGGAACGTTGATGAAAGTTTCGACGTTGTTGATGACAGTAGGTTTTTGCCACAGGCCGATCTGGCCGGGGAACGGCGGTTTGTTGCGCGGCTCAGCGCGATGGCCTTCGATGGCTTCGATGAGCGCACTTTCTTCGCCGCAGATGTAGCCGCCGGGGCTGACAAAAACTTCGAGATCGTAGTCGAGATCGCTGCCGAGGATTTTTTTGCCAAGAAGCCCTGAGCGATAACAGCGGCGAATCTCTTCGCCGAGGATTTCTTCCTGAAGGTGATATTCGTGGCGAATGTAGAGGATGCCGCGCTTCGCTCCGGTGACGAGTCCCGCGATGATCATGCCTTCGATGAGGAGATGAGGAAGATTGGTCATGATGAAGCGGTCCTTGATGGTGCCGGGCTCACTTTCGTCTGCATTGCAGACAACATATCGGACGGGATCGTGCTGCTTGCGAACGAGGTCCCACTTCATGCTGGTGGGGAATCCCGCGCCGCCCATGCCTTTCAGCTCAGCAGCTTTGAGTTGCGCAAGAACGTCGTCCCAGGCTTTGGATGGAATGAGTTTGCGCACAACGCCGTACTTTTCACTGTCGCCGTAAGGATCTGCCTTGCACTCGATGCGCGCCTGCTCGGGATGCGGCTCATAAACATCTTCGCCGTGAATCGCGCTACGTGCGATTTGCTCAGCCCGCGCAGCGGTGACATCCGTGAAAATGTGATCGTTGATGGAAATCGCAGGGGCGTGATCGCATCGCCCCAGGCAGGAGACATCGCGAATCTGCACGTCTTCGGGCCGTGAATTCGCGAAACAGCGCTCGAGATCGACACGCAACTCACAGGCGCCGTTGAGATGGCAGCTCATGTCCGCGCAGACGCGAATCTCGGCTTTGGGCGGCGGCGCGAGATGAAAATGGGGATAGAAACTTGCAACGCTGTGGATTTGGTAGAGCGGCGTCTGGGTGCGTTGTGAAAGACCTTCGAGTTCCGCTTTGGGCAAGAAGCCGTGGCGAAGCTGGATGGCCCAAAGGTCGTCAAAGATCACGGAGCCCCGTCTCGCGCGAAAAGCGCCGGGCATCCTATTCAAGAGACGCGCGGCGCGAAGTGGCGTGCTGAATCCTTTGCATACTACTGGCAGGGAGGGCGGGTGTAAATAGGATGCGTTTGGCTTTTCGCGGCGCGCCGCGAAAAAGACAACGTGGCCCGTTGACTTCATCGCGGCGCAAACGATATAAGCAAGCAGACTCACAACGAACCGAATGCGCGCCCCTTTCAACTCTTGCCGGCTCCCTATGGTTTTCTGTGTTTCGTTTATGGCGCTTCCTGCTTTGCTTTTGGCGCAGACGGAAACCAGCAAGTACATCGGGCCAGGTTCATGCGCGGCGACGAGTTGTCATGGCAGCGTGAAGCCCATTGCGGGTAGCCGGATTCTGCAGAATGAGTATTCCACTTGGATCATTCAGGACAAACATAGCCGGGCGTACCAGGCGTTGACCGGAGATATCGGCGAGCGCATGGCACGGATCCTGAAATTGGGCGCGAAGGCGGAAGAAGCGCCGAAGTGCCTGGCATGCCACGCGCTGAATCCTCCTACTGGGCAGCGCGGACGCGCGTTTGAAATTTCGGAAGGCGTGTCCTGCGAGAACTGCCACGGGCCGGCGTCGGGCTGGCTGGGGCCGCACACGACGCGAACGTGGGCGCATGAAAAATCCGTCGGCTTGGGAATGCAGGACACGCGAGACGTGATTCACCGCACGGAGAAATGCCTGGAATGCCACCTAGGGACGAAAAGCAAATTCGTTGATCACGAAATGATTGCGGCAGGACATCCCGATCTTTATTTCGAGCTGGATTCGTTTTCGGCGGTGATGCCGCGGCACTGGAAGTCGCCGCGCGAATCGGAGCCGGGCAAGCCGGTGGAGGACGCCGCGTGGGTGGGCGTGCGCGAGTGGAGCGCGGGCCAGGCGGTGCAGTTACGCGCCGCGATGGAGCGATTGGCTTGGCGCGCGAGGAATGAGCGCTTCGATAAAAAAGACGTTTGGCCGGAATACTCAGAGCTTTCCTGCTTCGCTTGTCATCACGCGCTCGGGCAGGCGAAAGACAGTTGGCGGCAGGAGCATGGATACATCGGGCGGCACCCCGGCGATCCGTCATGGAACAGCTCGCGTTACGCGGTGTTTCGATTGCTGGCCAAGCAGATTGATTCGGCGAACGCGCAGGAGCTGGATCGTCAATTGCTTGCTGTTTCCAACGAGATGAGCAAGCTCAATCCGGATCGCAACATGGTGGCCGCGGCGGCATCGGCGGCCGCTCCGCTGGCGCAGCGGATTGCCATGCGATTGGCAGACATGCAGTACGATCAAGCCGTTACGCTGCGGATGCTGCAACGCATCCCCGATGATGCGGAAAATATCGCGCTTGCAGATGAACGCGCGGCCGAACAGGCGGCCATGGCGATGGATTCGCTGTACATCGCCTACAGCAAGGACGCCAAGCCCGCGAATGCCGCTGACGTTCGCGCGGCGATTAACGCACTGTTTCAGCGGCTCGAGAATCCTTCGTCGTACAACGCTGATCAATTTGCTTCTGCGCTGCGTCGCATCCGCACTTTGCTTCAGTAATCTACTTCATTCACGATAGAATTGCCCGTCTTCGAATTCTGTCGAGCTCCCAATGAATCGATATGAAACGTGGTTTTGCGGAACGCGGGTGTGGCGATGGGTGACGCGGCGGCAGCTTCTGCCGTGGATTCTGCAAGGATCCGAGTTAGGCGGCCACGTGCTGGAGTTGGGTGCTGGACCAGGAGCGGCGACGGAAGAACTAAGGCGCCTCGCTGGTCGTGTGACGAGTCTCGAGTTCGACCATGCATTTGCGGCAAAGCTGGGCGAGCGTGTGAATGGCTCGAATGCGGCCGTGATTCAAGGCGACGCGGCGACATTGCCCTTCGCGGATGGGACTTTTTCTTCGGCGGTCGCGATTCTCATGCTTCATCACTTGCGATGCACTGAGCACCAGGATAGGGCTTTTGCGGAAATTTGCCGCACGCTTCAGCCAGGCGGAGTGTTCGTCGCGTTCGAGATTCAGGATGGATGGCTGCACCGCGTGGCGCACATCCGGAGCACGTTTGTCCCTGTCGCGCCCGCGTCGGCGTTTGCAAGATTGACGACTGCTGGATTTTCAAAGGTGACGGTTGATATCCGGCGCGGAGGCTTTCGAATTCGGGCACTTCGCGCGCGGGAATACTGACCGCTTCACGCGCGGCGCGTTGACGCATTCCGAGCGCGAGCATAGCATCATAAGATGTGGCGCGCGACTCGCAAAAAATTCCCCCCCGGACCCTCCGAAGTGCTCAAACGATGGTCATTCGGTCCGCTCAATAACAATCCCCTGGAATATTTCACGGGCATTGCCCGCGAGTACGGCGATATTGCGGGACTGCGTATTCTGAATTTCAAAACGATTTTCATCAATCATCCGGACTTGATCGAAGAAGTTCTGGTCACTAATGCTCGCTTGTATTCGAAAGGCAGGGTCTTGCGAGCGAACCGGCACGTCTTTGGCGAAGGACTGCTGACGAGCGAAGGAGATTTCTGGCTGCGGCAGCGGCGGCTGACGCAACCGGCGTTTCACCGCGCACGAATCGCTTCGTATGCCGGGACGATGGTGGAGTACACGCAGAGAATGATGAATGGCTGGCGAAGCGGGGAAGAGCGCGACGTACACGGGGAGATGCTGCGGCTGACCCTGCAAATCGTGGGAAAAACGCTCTTCGACGCCGATGTCGAGCGCGACGCGCAAGAGGTGGGGAAATCGCTGGAACTCCTGCTCGAAATCGGCGCGAATTTCCGGCGCACGATTTTTGTGCCACACTGGCTGCCGACGCCGGCGAATTTGCGGGTGAAGCGGGAGGTGGCGCAGATCGAGAGAATTATTTATCGAATCATCGGTGAGCGCCGCGCTTCGGGCCGCGATGCAGGCGATCTTCTCTCGATGTTGCTTGCGGCCCAGGACGAAGACGGCTCGCGAATGACGGACAAGCAGCTTCGGGATGAGACGATTACTTTGTTCCTGGCGGGCCACGAGACCACGGCGAGCACACTTTCCTGGACGTGGTGGCTGCTGGCGCAGAATCCCGCAGCAGAAGCAAAACTGCATGCGGAATTGGACGCTGTCCTCGGCGATCGCGCCCCGACCCTTGATGATTTGCCAAAACTTGTTTACACCGGGCAGGTCATCACGGAATCTCTGCGGCTATATCCGGCGGCATGGGGATTGGCGCGGCTGGCAGTCGAGGACCATGAAATTGCGGGCTATCCCGTTACAAAGGGAATGGGCGTGACGATGGCGCAGTGGGTGGTGCATCGCGATCCAAGATGGTATGACGCGCCGGAAGAATTCCGGCCGGAGCGCTGGGAAAATGATTTATTGAAACGATTGCCGCGGTTCGCTTATTTCCCGTTCGGTGGCGGGCCGCGCCAATGCATCGGGAATACGTTTGCGTTGATGGAAGCGACGCTGATTCTTGCTACGATTGCGCGAACGTTTCGATTGCGGCTGGTGGCGAATCATCCAGTGGTGCCGCTGGCTTCGATCACGCTGCGGCCACGTCACGGTGTGCGAGTCACGTTCGAGGCGCGACAGGAAAAAGAAGCGGTGAGATTTTCTAGCGGCCAACAATCGGCTGTCGCGGACTAGCTTTTTCCTCCAAAAACAACAAACATTTCAGAGAGAATTTGTCCGGCTATTTCGTTCAACGATTGTGGACCAAATTTCTCCTTCCAAGAAAAAAGGTAACCACGTTTCGGCGCGACCGAGTTCAGCTATCTGCTTGCGGCGAGAGGGCCGAGTTCGGAACGCGTTTGCATCACGCGAAGGATGGAGTCGCGTGTGACGATGCCGACGATTTGGGGTGCGCCGTCGCCGGCGCCGCTTACCACGGGCATCTGATTGACGTCGGCGGTCAGAATTCGCTCAAGCAAACGCAGGAGCGGTTCCTCGGGCGAGGTCCAGAGGATTTTTTCGCGCGGAATCATGGCAGCCTGCACGGAATTGTGGGCCCACTCGTTGCGCGGGACAGAGTTTAGGGTGTGGACGTTCATCATGCCGATCAGACGGTCGGCGTTGACCACCAGATGACAGCGGCGCCCGGTGCGAAGCACTTCGGCACTGTATTCTTCGAGAGTAATGTGCCCCGGAGCGGTGGGCACTTCCTTGCTCATAACGTCGGCGGCGCTGAGGCCGGCGAGGGCTTGCCGGATGGCTACTTGAGCGACGCTCTCCTGCGCGGCGTTCAAAATGAACCAGCCGATCAAGATGGTCCAGAGCATCTGTGTATTGCCGTGAACCACTTGCCACACGCCCCCCAAAATCATCGCATAAGCGATCAACTTTCCGCTGGCGCCTGCGACACGCGTGGCCTTCTCGAAATTCCCGGTGGTTCCCCAGACCATCGCTCGGAAAATTCTTCCTCCGTCCAGAGGAAATCCCGGCAGGAGATTGAAAACGGCGAGCGAGAGATTGGTCCAGCAAAGCCATTTGGCAAGTGCTCCGACGGACTGACTGTAAGGGAAGAGCACCGCCAGTCCAAAAAAACCGGCAGAGAGTAGGCCGCTGGCGAGCGGTCCGGCAATGGCGATGTTGAATTCCTGAATTGCCTTGGAAGGTTCGCGCTCGATACGCGCCAGGCCTCCGAAGAGAAAGAGAGTGATGGACACGACGCGAATTTTGTAATGCTGAGCCACGACGCTATGGGAGAGTTCGTGGAAGAGCACCGAGGCGAAGAAGAGGAGGCTGGTTAACACACCCACGGCATAGTGCTGGATATCCGTCCAATTCGGATGGTCTCGCTTGTACTGCGAGGCAATGATCCAGGTGATGGCCGCAAAAATGAAGACCCAAGTCGAGTGGAGATAGATCGGTATTCCAAGAATTTTGCCGATGCGTAAGCCTGATCCGCGGTTCATAGGTTCACGAATTAGCCTAGCACAAGACCAGAAGGGAAGCCTGGAAGGAGCGCGTTTGACTTCGGCGGAGAAGGGACTGGCTTCCCATAGTTTCTGCCTCATTTTGGCCGAAGAGTTCAAAGTAGTTCTACCCCCCACCCCGGTGTTTTGGAGTAAAGAGTGCGGAATTGATTGAAAAGAAAAGAGTTGAGTTTTTTCGCGGTGCAAAAGAGTGCGCAAGAGTGTGGAAAGAAAAGGGATAGGTCGGAAACACACGTTCGATTTGAAGGTTAGGGGGATAGATCCAGAATGGGAATTGTTGGTGCACGCCCCAGCAGTTTTCGTAAGAGTGCCAAATACAGGACTTGCGGGATACGGAACTTGGAAGAGTGTACGGAGAATGGAAGGAGAAGGAGCTTAGGTTTTTTTCCCGGCTAGCTAGGAGCCTGCCCAACAAGTTCGGGGGACGCGGGACACACCGGAGGCGCGACGAAGAAGTTGGGCGGGAGAAAGAAATAAGACCGCGGCGAGGGTGGAGCTTGGCGCTTCGAGACTCAGCGTAAATAATCACATGGAAGGATAGCACGTCCTAATCAAGTTGTTAAGTGTTTTACATCGAATGGCCGAAATTGGGGGTTGAACGGTAGCTCGGGCTGGTTGAACGGTTTCGGAGGAAGAAGACAAGCGAAGGATTTCGCACCCTTTGCGAAAAACAAGATCGCAAAGCGTAGGCCACCCCGTTGAGTGCCAAGCACTTAGGTGTGCGACCCGCCTTCTCGAAGTTCCCGCAGCCTAAAACGCCGGAGTTTCTGGGGAGGACAAACGGCTCAACCGGTTCAACAAGGCGGCCAGATGTGAACGATCTCCATCCCTCATGGCCATGAACCGGAGGCCCACGCCATGACCGGGATTTAGGTGCCGCACTACGGCGTCGGCGCTGATCCGTCCCTCTTGGACAAGGAAATCAAGCGCGGTCATCGCACCCACGGCCCTTGGACATGCCGTCTCGACAAACAGACCACCCAAGCTCAAATCCCGAACTTGGGAGATTTCGTTACGTCCATCACAGCTCCAAAGGACCCAGACACCCTCCGGCGTCTCCACTCGAGAGTTAAGCCTTCTTAGAGGGAAAGCAGGTTCTTGTAACATAGGTCACCATCCTACGGACTGTCTACAGATGGCGGAATGCAGAAATACGCAGGAGTTCGAGGGAGGGAATCGTTCCGAATGATCGGTCTTAGGAAGCCGAATGGCTACTCTGGACTGGGTTCCCGCCTCTGGCCGTTTGGCACCGCCTCCACTATTGTGTCGTGAAGGTGTTTATTGGGCTTGTGACTCCGTCGCTCTTGCCGTTGGGCTCCATAGAGTCAACCTTGTAGTAGTAGGTAGTGTTCGGCGCAAGGCCTTCCACGCGCACGCGGAACACCGTATAGGAATGGGTCGGGTTCAGCCGGATGTGCGATTTCGCGGTCTGGCTCAGGTTCTTGGGATCCGTGCCGTAGTGTACAACCCCAAAGTGTTCGGGCGAGCCCCCAGGGTTGTTGGATGTCCACGTAATAATGGTCAAATTCTCTCTAGCCAATTCGAGCTCTGGTCCCTTGATGATGCGCACGCGCGCGGCTTTCTTGGCAGCAGGAACGAATTGTGCCGACGTTGGATTTGAGAGGAGCAGACTGCTGGTCGCAGCCGCGACCGCCAATATCAGAAACAGTCTATTCATATTTACACCTCAAGGAGAATTACTCAAAGCAAGATGATCAAAAGGTACGCAACCACGGCCGACTGAATCCACGATCTCCCGCTCCGGCTCGTCCGCTCGCATCCGGGCGCTTGCGAGACGAACGAGCCGGAGAAGAGAGGCCATTGGTTTTTGGACATCCGCCGCTTAGCGTCCTCCGCTCACGGAATTGGCTTAGTCGGCAGAGGCGCAACGTCGCAGATGGCCGATGCGCAGGGCGGAAGCGGCGTCGGAGTCGGGATAAGGAAGCCGTTTCCTTGCCTCGACGGTGAACAATTTGGATCTGTGGCGGGGTTGCACGTCATGCACATGCCTGTAAACGTATTGATGTCGGGATAGGGTCGTGTGAACCCGTCCGTGAGGGTTTGGAGGAAGGCAACGATTTGGTTCTCCTCCGTATCGGTCAGGCCAAGCTTACCAACCGTCATGTCCTCGTTGTTCTTGACCTCAGGCATCGGCCAGCAGTCTACCTTTTCGGTTGTCCCTGCGGGGCAGTGCCCGGAAGTGACGTTGAACGGATAAACATCGCGCGTGTTGTAGAAGTGCACGAGTTGCTTCAGGCTCTTGATGTAGCCGTTGTGGAAGAACTCCTTCTGGAAGTACGGTTGCCCGATGCCAGCTTCTGTGGTGGGGCACTGTGGCGGTGTCATGGCCACGTTGCGCGCCGAGGACGTCTGCATTTTGCCGTCCGAAGTTGGCGCAAATTGTGTCCAATCGTCGTTCGGGCTTGCCCAAGAGCCGGGACCGCTTCGCAGGAAAGTTCCCAATCCCAAATCTCGGAAGCCGAAGCCAAATGGATTCGCGGTAAAGCCGAAGAAATCTGGCTTGTCCTGATAATAGATGGCATCCCTGGGATTCAACGGCAAGCCGAGGTTAGCCGAGCCGAAGCAGGTGAACACGGGACGCGTATCCGCGATCGCGCCAGTGTCTTCACTGTTTGGAAGTGTGCCGTCGGGAGGCGGAGGCGTGGGCGCAGTGGACCTGCCGTCGAGATGGCAGGAGTTGCAATTGCCTTTGCCGCGAAAGAGGTTGTAGCCGGCCACTTCGTCCGGAGTAAACGGATTCGTTTTGATGGTCCCGGCGAGGTACGTCAAGTAGACGTCGAACTTCGACGAAAAAGCGCTGACATCCGGTGAGCCTTCGTATTGATCAATAGACTGTCCCCAGTGGTCGAAGACGTGGTTTGCTATGGCGCGATCGACGGGAGACAGCTTGATCGGCATGGTGTCCGTTCCGAATATGCTGGCGCCTCCGGGGGTTTCGCAGATATCCTCGGTGTTGTGCGGGAACTTGATGGCATCTAGGTCATCGCCCCATAGTTCGATAAAGAAAGACTTATACACGGCGCTCTGAAGCCGGAACGCGATGCAAGCCGTGTCCGGCAACGCGTGTTCTTGCGTATCGACCGGAGGGCCCTGCGCCTGATTGGCATCCGGACTCCCTAGCAAGTAGCCGGTCGCTCGCGAATCCCAGAAGTTTCCGCCAAAAAAGGCTTGCTGGGTATCGTTGAAATTGAGAACAGGGAAACTGGGTGCATAGGTGTATCTCTGCGCGGTCCGCTTGCCGGCCCGAAACTGGAACGATCCGGGATACGCTACCATTGTCAGATTGACGGATGGGATCGGTCCGCTGAAGCCGACGTACGGCATATGACAGAACGCGCAGGCCCTATCGTTGAAAGGCGAGATATTCCTGTCGAAATTCAAGGCCTTGCCCACTAAGACGTTTAACCTTTGTCCGGTGTGGGCCAGTAACGGCGGTTGATTTGTCAGCGTCGGCGGCGGCAATGCGCGCAACTGCATTAGCGCTTCGTTTTCGATGAAGTCCACTTCACGCAGGACGCGGGCTATCTCGGGATTCAAATCGGCTGGCAGGATACCGAACGGGTACGGGTTGTAAAACGGCGGCGGCGGCTCATCGCGATCACCCTTTCCATGCTCGTGGTTTTGCGCCGATACGAGCACGGTTTGAGAGGAGATGAGCAAAATGGCGATGGCCGTGACGAAAACCGCCGATAATGCTATTAGTGTTCTTCGCTTCATGAGCCTATCCTTTCTAATCCTAATTTGTAGTTGGGAATGGATACGATGGCTGGGCGCGCGATGGACACCCAGCGGACTTCGTCCGGGCGTCATCCTCTGGATATGTAAAGGACCGGCGGATTCGAATGGCCCGTGGAGAATCTCGGGACCCCCACGAAACCTTAAACCGACCTCGCAGGCAACCAGGGTCATTGCCTATACAGATCGCGATCTCTGCCGCACTGGATTGGGCTTGCGGAGGGGACTCGACCGTAACCAATCCGGACAAAGATCAAAACCACTTCGCGGCGTCTTACTATCTTTCTGAGCGCGACCGGAGCACTGAAATGATCCGGGCGCGTAAGAAAATTCATTGAAAATTGCCAGACGAATCTCGCCTGGCAAATTACTCTCCCGAAGCCGCATGATCATCCCGTGTTCCGGCAATTACCACGTCCCTGATTCAATTGATTGGTGCAGTTCCTCCTGTCCCTCCATGGTCGATCCGAGGCCAGCAAAGAGAAGGAGAAGAGAAGGACGATACACACGAGACCCAGCGGATGGTTCGCAGAGAGCGCAGGGAGGCTTTCCTCCAGACTTAATTCTGGTTGCAAATGCCCGAAAAAAAAGTATTCTACTGCTTCGGTTGTTCGCTTAGCCCTGTTGCAGAGTCTCCGCCCTCGTACTTTGCATAGCGCAGCGGCTAATGCGGTTTGGGAATTATTAGAAAGTGTCTTTCGGGACGAGGCGGCGGAGGCCTTGATGGCTCTTGCCCTTCAGGTCATCAGCTCTCACCATCTAGGTGCCCTCGACATAGAAAAGGCTCTCTCTGTTCAAGAGGTTCTTGTCAAACTTCTCCTGCCACACGCGGCAAGCGAAGCCGAGACGCTCAAGCGGCGGAATTGCCCACGCCTTTTCCTGCTGGACGGCTGTTCTTTGAATTTGGCTTTGGGGCCTTTGAGCGGCCGATTGCGTGCCAATTCGGCGGGTAGCAGATTTCTGGCCCTTCTTCCTCCCGATAGAAGCGGTGAAAGCGAGATGACGCTCCTATTTCACTGGGGAATCGACGGCTTTGTGACTCTGCACAAGAAGTGGAAGACGGAGCTTCCGAAAGCGACCATGGCTTTACTCCGGGGCAGGCTTTGGGTGCCTCCGGAAGTGCTGCTGGCGTTCGTCAAGCAGATGAAGACATTGCTTGATAGGCAGCTTCTGGCAGGTCAATCACTAACGGCACGGGAAGGTCAAGTGCTCCAGCTTCTTTTTAGGCACCTCACAAACAAGGAGATTGCACGCCAGTTGAACATTAGAGAACGCACGGCAAAATTCCATGTCTCCAATCTTCTCAGGAAACTCGGACTCGAGAACCGCAGGAACCTCGTTGTTGAGTCATTGGTTAATGAATGACCATGGCTTCCCAGGCTCACCCGCGCGATCCCGCCGCGCAATCGCCCTGAATTTGAAGAGAAAATCTACAAAATGAAAAGAGTCGGCATCCCGACCCCAGTCGGGACAGAATCCTCGACTCTGCAACGGAGCAAGCTGTTGGCGCGTCCGACGCGACACAATGTGTAGTTGAGCCCACGGATTGTTAAGACTTACCGCCGTGTAAGTCGTTACCTATCAACAGATTGAGCTTGGGCATAGAGGTGCGATTCCCAGTTGTGCAAGTTGGGAGGCACGTCATGATTGCCATGCTGGAACTTACGATTCTGGTTCTCATCACGATCTTTGCGGTGGCTGTTGCTGCGGGGCTGCACTGGTTGTTCTTGAAGGCAGCGTTTCTGCTGATGCGGCCAGCCACAGTTCAAAGGACTGCTGTGCGAACGGAACTGGCGCGGGGAACGGCGCAATTGGCGCGGGCTTATTCGGCACCTCGTTGAGCGGAAAAGCGGCCCGCCTCGGAAGGCGTGCCCCACAGGTCACCGCTCCGCCGCAACGGTGATTTGGTCAGAGCGGAAGAGCGCAGGGTAAAGAGCACACGTTCAGACCACAGGCCGAAGAGCACAGGCTCCCGACCAAGCCCCCGAGAAGCTCGAGGCAGACGGGACAGGTTCTGCCTGTGCGATTGGCTTCAGGGAGTTGGAAGAAGGGAGTAGTTCCATGGTGGCTTTGAGATGGCTGTTGATGCTGGTGGGCGCGGGAGTCTTTGGAAGCGCGGGGGCACTGGTCGCCTACGACATTTATCTCTCGGAACAACTACGACGGCTTTTGTCGCGGAACAGGACGGACGAATCCGGTGCGGACCTAAGGGTTCGCGCCGCACGGAAACCCGCGCGGAAGGGCCTCACACTAAGAGTGAATTTTCTCGGCGGTCACGCCGGGCAAGGGGTCCGCTAGCCAAAACCCCTGTGGATGGCCCGGGACACGAGGCAGGAAGGAAGACAGACTCTGGCCTGTGATCGCAAAGCGGTCAAGGTAACTGGTGACCGCAAGCGGTCAACAAGCACAAAGGCAAGCACCGCCGCGCTTGACTCTTTAGCCAGAGACTACTCTTCCCCCGGCGACGCGTTCCGAGCCATCCGGCTAGCGGTCAGAAATTTGAGAAAGAGAAAAACGGAAGGCGCCCCAACAGGGCCCCTTCTCGTTTTCAGGCATGATTTGTTCCCGGGTTGCCCACTATTCCTTGGCGACCGGATACTTGGGGCGCGGGGGAAGGCCCTTGTAGCTCTTGAGGGCTTCCTTGGCGAGCTCGATGGCTTTTTCGAGTTGCGGGTCGTGGCCAGTGACGACGAGATCCGGCCGTTGCGGCACAACGTAGTCGGGATCCACTCCGTGATTTTCCACGATCCATTCGCCGCCATTGTCAGCTGACCAAAATGCAAATTCCGGGGCGGTGACGTTACCGCCGTCGTGTAGCGGAATTCCGCGCGAGATGCCGACCAAGCCTCCCCAGGTGCGCGTGCCAACGATCGGGCCGATTTTCTGGCGATGGAAGAACCAAGGGAAAGCGTCGCCGCCGGAACCGGCAAGCTCATTGACGATCATTACTTTTGGCCCGTAGATCGCCACGGGCGGCCAGGGGACGTCTTTCCCCTCGCGCGGTGCAAGCGCGGCAAGAAGTTCGCGGCGGAGTTTCTCGGTATAGAAGTCAGGAATTTGGCCGCCGGAGTTGTAACGCTCGTCAACGATGATGCCGTCCTTATCGAGCTGCGCGGTGAACTGTTTGTCGAACGCGATGATGCCGGGGAACGAGGTGTCCGGCACGTGCATGTAGCCGATGCGGCCGCCAGTGGCTTCCGCGACTTTACGGCGGTTTTGGTCCATCCACTCGAGATAACGCGGGCCGGCATCGCTGGCCGCCGGCTTCACGGTGATTTCCCACGCGCCTTCGGGGCTGGACTTGGAATTGATTTTCAGCGTGACGAGTTTTCCAGCGAGATCCTGGAAATAGGAATAGACGTCCTGATTCGAACGCGCTTCCTGGCCGTCTACGGCGATCAAATAGTCACCGGCTTTCACTTTCAATCCCGGTTCGGTCAGCGGTGAACGCGATGAATCATTCCAGTTTTCGCCGGGATAGATTTTCGAGATGCGGAAGTAGCCGCCATCCGGTTCGAAATCGGCGGCGAGCATGCCGACGCTCACGTGCGGCTTCGCGGGCTGATCGCCGCCGCCCACATAAGTGTGTGAAGTGCTCAGCTCGGCAATCATTTCGCCGATGATGTAGTTCAGGTCGCTGCGATGCGCGACCCACGGAAGTAGCGCTTCGTAGCGCTCGCCGATTTTCTTCCAATTGTGGCCGGTCATGTTGGGGTCCCAATAGAAGTCGCGTTCGACGCGCCAGGCTTCATGGAACACTTCGCGCCACTCCTGGCGTGGATCGATCTTCACTTCCAGTTCGCTCAAATTGAGCTTGCCTTCGCCGACTTTGGCTTTGCCTGGGGTTGCGTCGACGATGCCGTAAACCGGCCCGGCTTTGTAGATGACCTTCTTGCCTTCTTTGTCGAGGTCGTAGCCGTCAATGCCTTCCAGCAGGACTTTGTCTTCGCGCTTGGTCACGTCGTAGACGTGGAGAACATTTTTGGGGGCGCGGTCAGGTGTTCCGAACTGCCTCGCCTCCTGCGGCGTGGAAACGTAGAAAAACTTGTCTTTGCGTGCGGCTAGATTGCCGAGGATTCCGGCGCTGATGGGCACAGGCGCGACGCGCGAGCTGATACCGTCCAGATCGATTTGGATGGGCTTGACGGGTTCGGGCTTCTTTTCGTCCTTCTTCTCATCCTTCTGTTCGTCAGGCTTCTTGTCGCCGGATTTCTTGTCGTCTTTCTTCTCGTCCTTTTTTTCATCTTTCTTTTCGTCGGCCGCTTTTTCCTCGTCGCTCTGCGGCTTGAAAGGTGAAGCTTCATCAGCCTTCAGCGTGACGGCAAAAATGCCATCCGTGGAGTAGTAGTTGAAGCGCTGATCGAGTTGGCCCACGCTCGGATAGAAGTAGCGCGTGGAAATGAAATAGAGATATTTTCCATTGTCATCAAAGGACGGATGGTTGTCATCGTAGAAGCCGGCAGAAACTGCGGTGATTTTTTTCGTTCCCAGAGAATAAAGAAATACATCGTTGGAGCCGCGGCGGTGAGGCTTGGAATAGGCGATCCACAGGCTATCGGGTGACCAACCGCCGTCCGAGATCGTGCCGTAGTCGGACTTGTCGACGAGCACAGGCTTTTTGTCATCAAGACTGACGTACCAGAGCCGCAGCACTTTATCCCAGTAGAGAAGCTTCTTGCTGTCCGGCGACCACACGGGGCCGTAACGATAGACCCCGCCATCCGAGGTGATGCGCGTTTCTTCGCCGCCCATTTGCGGGCGCGTGTAGAGTTCGAACTCGCCCGTTTTGTCAGAGAGATACACGATCGACTTCCCGTCGGGGGACCACGCAGGATTCAGTTCGTGAACGCTGGAATGATTGGTGGTCAGCGTTCGAATGCTGCCGTGCTCGGCAGGAACGGTGAAAATGTTGCCGCGCGCTTCCATCAAGGCGCGAGCCGCCGAAGGAGAAAGCGAGTAGCTTCCGATGGATTGCGCGACGCTCTTGAACTCCGGGCGTGTTTCGAGATCTTCGGCGCGCACTACGATCGGGAGATTGCGCGTCTTTCCGCTGGCGAGATTGAATTCGTAGAGCAAGCCGCCGTTTTCATAGACGATGGCATCCGGCCCAAGGCTTGGCCACTTAATGTCGTATTCCTTGTAATCCGTGAGTTTCTTCGTTTGCTTGGAGCCGAGGTCGTAGCTGAAGAGGTTCATCACCCCGTCACGGTCGCTGATGAAATAAATCGTGTTGCCGTGCCACATAGGAAAGAGGTCCATGCCGGCGGTCTTCGGCAGCTCTTCGTAGGAATTTTTCTTCAGGTCGAAGATGGCGATAGGCAGGCTCCAGCCGCCGCGGTAGCGCTTCCAGGTGCGGAATTCCTGGGAAGTTTCGAGGTAAGCGATCTTGTTGCCGTCGGGGGAAAAACTGGTCAGGCTCGCGCGAGGAACCTGAAGTGGCCTTGCGGGGCCGCCCTGCGGGGAGACGAGAAACAGTTTCGTGTAGCGGCCGGGAGGCGCGCTGAAGCGGTCGGAGCGAAAGAGGATATCTTTGCCGTCGGGAGTCCAGCCAAGCACGATGTCGTTCGAAGGATGAAACGTGAGGCGCTTGGGCTCGCCGCCTTCGGCGGGGACGACGTAAACATCCGGGTTGCCGTCATATTCGCCGGTGAAGGCAATCCATTTTCCGTCAGGCGAAAATTTTGGGTAAAGCTCGTCGCCGACGTGGGAAGTAAGACGGCGAGCCGCGCCGCCTTCGCGCGAGTCGGTCCATAAATCGCCGGCGTAGGCGAAGACCACTTTGTCCTTCGAAATATCCGCAAAGCGCAGGAGTTTCGTGGGCCCGGCCGGAATTTGGTCCGCCTCTGCTTGCGCGGGAGCCTTTGCGGGGATGGCCGCCAGGGCGGCTGCCAATACCACGCTCAGCCACAACAATAGATTGCGATGCAAAGGCATGGGCTTCATTACGATCGCTCCTGAAGATGGATTCTTGTCTGGAACAATGGACCTCTTACATGGACGGCTGGCCTTATGAAATCGTTTCGCTGTGGCTCCATACTGCGTCTGGCGGGAATGGATCGGGCCGCCAGCGCTGCCGTGACATTCTGTGTTTTCAGCGGGTATCCGGGACGCACAATCCATTTCGCGCAGCCGTGATATCATCAACCCGTAACCACGTGTACGCCAAGCAAAAACTGTCCCCGCTGTGCTCGCGCGGCTGGCTTTTCACCGCGCCGCCCGCGGATTCGAACGGCGCCGCTGCTCCTGCCCCACCGGCCTCCGGGGCGTCCGGAGCCCAACCATGAGCTTTCGAACGAAACTGCTATTCGTCGTAGTGCTCACCATTTTTGCGTCCGTGTCGGTGGTCGCCTACGCCGTGACGCATTACACGCAGGCAGCGTTCGAAGAGATGGACAGCGAGCGCACCGAAGCCCTGGTTGCGCAATTTAAGAAAGAGTTCGTCCAGCGCGGCGAGGAGATCGCGCATCAAGCGAGAAATATTGCCGAAGCCAACCTTACCGAGCGCATGGCGATTGATCTCTCCCGCCCCAATGCGGACCAATCGCTTTATGTCCGCGACGCTGTGGGCACGGCTCAGGAGCATGGGCTGGATTACGTGGAAATTGTGAATTACGACGGTGTGCTTATATCGTCGGCCCAGTTTCCAGCACGCGTCGGGCACAGGAACAATTGGGTGACTTCGGTCAAGGATTGGAACGACACGCCGGCATTTTTGAAGAAAGAAGAGCTGCCTGATGGAGTAACGATTTCCCTTAGCGTCGTTCGAACGAACAACACCGTGGCAGACAAGAGCCTGTACATTATCGGGGGGCACCGGCTGGACAAAAACCTCCTGGCTTCGCTGGTTTTGCCCGCCGGGATGCGCGCGCTCATCTACACCAACCTTGATCCTGCTTTTGTTCCCACGTCACTGATGGGCGAAAAAATTGATGCGGAGCAGGCCGAACGCTTCGCTCCCCTCGTCGGGCAGTTGCAGCAGCAGCCGCAGACCATGGTGCGGACGATTAATTGGACCAGGGACCCGGCCGATGCGGAATCTTTTCATGCCATCCCTTTGACCGGCCGCAACAACGAGCTTCTTGGCATCTTTTTTGTCGGCAGCTCGCGAAAAGAGTTGGTGTTGCTGACTCGCCAAATCCTGAAAATTGCCGGTGCTGTTGCGGCTGCCGCCCTATTCGTCGGATTGCTGGTCAGCTTCTGGATTTCCGCGCGGATCACCAAACCCGTAGAAGAACTTGCGGAAGGCGCACGCGAGGTTGCCTGCGGCAGATGGGATACGCGCATCGATATCCGCGGGAGCGATGAAATTGGCCAGCTTGCCACAGCATTCAATCACATGACGGAAACGCTTGCCGCGCAGAAGGAGCGGCTGGTGCAAACTGAGCGCGTTGCCGCCTGGCGCGAACTGGCGCGGCGCCTCGCGCACGAACTGCGCAACCCCCTTTTCCCCATGCAGATCACTGTTGAGAATCTGCAGAAGTCTCGCAAACTCGACGCCAAACAGTTTCTGGAAGTGTTCAACGAATCGACGGCCACATTGAAGACGGAACTCGCCAATCTCAATACTATCGTTGGCCGTTTCAGCGACTTTTCAAAAATGCCCGCGCCGCAGTTTGTGCGCGTGAACGTGAACGAAGCGCTGCGCAACGCCGTGCGCCTCTTTGAGCCGCAATTCAACGAAGTCGGCAAGCCCACGATCACGCCGGAATTGTTCCTGACCGAACCATTGCCCGACATTGACGCGGATCCTGATTTGCTCCACCGCGCGTTCCAGAATCTGGTGCTGAATGCTCTGGACGCCATGCCCGCGGGCGGGACATTGACACTGAGGACTTCGGAAAAGATTGGGAATGTGCGCATCGAAGTCGCCGATACGGGGAAAGGCTTGACGCCGGAGGAGTGCTCGCGGCTGTTCACGCCGTATTACACAACGAAATCGCAGGGAACCGGGCTGGGGCTCGCCATCGTGCAATCGGTGGTCAGCGATCACCATGGCACGATTTCCGTGACCAGCGACGAGGGACGCGGCACAACGTTTCGAATCGATTTGCCTCAGCGCCAAGCCGGGCGTCCCACGCCACCGCGAGAACCTGCGCCAGAAGTGAAGAGCACAACGTCCACGATGGCCGCGGCTTCCGATTAGCGTTCGAAAAGGACCAACGTTTGGCGCGCAAAGCTCATCTCCTCCTCGTTGACGACGATCACAACACGCTGGCATCCCTTTCCCGCGCCTTCCGGCTGGCGGGACACGAAGCCACCGTGTGCGACAACGCCGCCCGCGCCATCGATCTGCTGCGCGGTGACTCGTTTGACCTGATTCTTTCCGATGTGGTCATGCCGGGAAAAAGCGGCTTGGAATTGCTCGAAGATTTAAAAAAGGCCGGCGTGAAGACGCCGATCGTGCTTATTTCCGGGCAAGCAAATATTGAGATGGCGGTGAAAGCCACGAAGCTCGGTGCACTGGATTTTCTCGAGAAACCGCTCTCCACCGACAAACTGCTCGTCACCGTTGAGAATGCGCTGCGGCTCTCGCGGCTGGAAGATGAGAACCGTGAGCTGCGCCATCGCCTGGGAAAACACGAGCTCGTGGGTTCCGGTCCGGCAATGCAAAAGCTGATTGCGCAGATCGAGCGCGTGGCCGCCAGCGAGACGCGCGTTTGCATCCTGGGCGAAACGGGCACCGGCAAGGAATTAGTCGCGAGGGCCATCCATGAAAAATCGCCGCGGCACGAGCATCCTTTCATCACGCTGAATTGCGCGGCCGTGCCCGCGGAATTAATCGAGTCGGAGTTGTTCGGCCATGAAAAAGGCGCCTTCACTGGCGCAGCGGCCAAACATCTCGGCAAGTTCGAACAGGCCGACGGCGGAACACTCTTTCTGGACGAAATCGGCGATATGCCGGTGGCGATGCAAGCGAAATTATTGCGCGTGCTGGAAGAAGGCGAAGTCGAGCGCGTTGGCGGCGACAAGCCCATCAAAGTGAACGTGCGTGTGGTGGTCGCCACGCACCGCCACCTGGAAGACCTCGTGAAGCAGAACAGCTTCCGCGGCGATCTGTTTCACCGTATTTATGTTTTTCCGCTGACACTGCCTCCCTTGCGCGAGCGGCTTGAGGATTTTCCCGGCCTCGTCGCGCATTTCGCACGACAGGTGGCGGCGCAAAACGGGTGGAAAGAAAAGACTTTCTCAGAAGAAGCCATCGGCGAATTACGCAAGTACGGCTGGCCGGGAAACGTCCGCGAACTGCGCAACATCGTTGAACGTCTGATCCTGCTCGCTTCGGACGAAGATGTCGCGGCTGCGGATGTACGCCTCGTTCTTCCAACTTCCGGCTTTGCTTCGCGTGGTTCCGCTGCATTCCCATCGGGAAACTCGACGGGCACACTTGCCGAACGAACCGAGGCGTTCGAAAGAGAAACGATGCTCGCGGAAATTCGGCGTCACAACTTTCACATGACCAATGTGGCGCGAGCGCTGGGCCTGGAGCGCAGCCACCTGTATAAGAAGTGCCAGCAACTGGGGATCGATCTGCAGTCGCTGCGGAAGCCAGAATGAAGTTGGTCTGCGATGCAAATTAGTTTGCCGCTCCCGCCCTGCTAAGCAAGGCAAGATAACTAATTTATATTCAATAGTATACAGAAATCACAAGGAGGCTGTCCGATTTCGCTTGACAAAATAGCGATACGCAATATGATATTTGCAGATTGCAATAAGCGAGCCCACCATGAAACTTGGCGACAAACTCCGCTCCCTCCGCGCCGTCGAAGGTTCGCTCCGCGGATTGGGCCGTTCGATGACCCAGCAGGAACTGGCCTCCGCGATGAAGAGCGAGATCGGCCGCGGTTTGAGCCAGGCGTACCTCTCGCAAATCGAGAATGGCGCCCGGCCCCATCTGACGCACACCACGCGCGAGCTGCTGGCGCGGTTCTTCCGCGTCTATCCCGGCTTTCTCGTGGACGACCCGGAAGGCTACACGCCGGGCCTGCAATCGGAATTGCGCGCCATCGACGCGAAAATCGATTCCTGGCTTTTTGCCGGCGCCGAACAGTTCGCGCCGGATCCGGCGCTTCAGCGCGCACTTCTGGTCATCGCGGAGCACGAAGACTCTCGCCGGGCGATTTTGCTCCTGGCGGAAATTCTCCGTACGCCCGAATTAGCCGAGCGCCTCGGAGAGGTTTTGCACTCGGGAAATCATCACAACGGAGGACCAAAAGGCAGCGGTCATCCGCCGCCCGCTTCTGCACTTCGCAATTGAGCCGGGCCGGCCGGGGTGGCCGTGCGGCAGGCAACAAGGTCCGTATCTCGAATTCCAGCTCGCGCACCGCAACAGCAAGTTGCGGGGAGTAACTGTCGCGCTCGAGGTGACTTATGACCTGGTCTGATTTCTATCTTCTCTGTTTCCTTGTGGGCTTCTCGCTGAGCGTTATTTCCTTTCTGGCCGGCGCGGTCCACCTTCATCTCCCGTTCAAGTGGCACCTTCCATTCCATGGCGCGCATCACGGGGGAGCCGGGGCCTCCCATGGCGGCCTCCGAGGCGGGACACACATTTCCTGGTTCAACGCTTCGTCGGCAATGGCTTTCCTGGCATGGTTCGGCGGAACGGGCTACCTGCTCACACGGCATTCGCACCTGCTTGCCGTGGTCAGCCTGCTCATAGCAACGGTCGCCGGCTTAGCTGCTGGGTTTGTGGTTTTCCGCTTCATGGTGAAACTCGTGAGTTCTGACGACGCGCCGATGAAAAGCGAAGACTACCGGATGGAAGGCTCGCTCGGGACCATCAGCATGCCGATCCGGGAGAGCGGCACTGGCGAGATTATTTTCTCTTTGGCGGGAGTTCGCCGTTGCGCCGGAGCGCGCAGCGATGACGGCAAAGCCATCGAGAAAGGCGCCGAAGTGGTGATCGAGCGCTACGAAAAAGGAATCGCCTATGTGAAGAGGTGGGAAGAGTTCACGAAGTAACGGTTTTCTCGGACTGCCGTTCGACACAAACAGTCCGGAGCGGTCGAAAAGGAGGCTTTATGTTCGGGTTGCCAAACGAAGTAGTGATCATCGCCGGGCTTCTCGTACTTGGCATCTTGATGATCATGATCGTGATCGCCAAGATGTATCGAAAAGTCGGGCCAAATGAGGCTTTGATCCGGTACGGCATGGGAGGGACGGAAGTCTACTGCGGAAAAGGCGCCTTGATTTTTCCGATGGTGCAGACCTGCCGTGATCTCTCGCTGGAGTTGATGTCGTTCGACGTCGCCCCGCAGCAAAGTCTGTACACCAAGCAGGGTGTCGCCGTAACCGTCGAAGCCGTGGCGCAGATCAAGGTGAAGAACGACAAAGAATCTATCCTGACGGCTGCCGAGCAGTTTCTAACCAAGCGGCCGGAACAGCGCGAAGCCCTGATTCGCCTGGTGATGGAAGGCCATCTCCGGGGAATCATCGGCCAGCTCACCGTGGAGCAAATCGTCAAGGAGCCGGAAATGGTCGGCGATCGCATGCGCTCCACGTGTGCCGACGACATGAGCAAGATGGGGCTGGAAGTCATCAGCTTCACCATCAAGGAAGTACGGGACAAAAACGAGTACATCACCAACATGGGACGGCCGGACGTCGCTCGCATCAAGCGCGACGCCGAAGTGGCCGCCGCCGAAGCCGACCGCGACATCGCCATCAAGCGCGCCGAAGCGACACGCGCGTCAGCAGTCGCGAAAGCGCAAGCCGACCAGGAGCGCGTCGCGGCCGAGACCGCATCTTTGGCCAAACAAGCCGAAGCGCAACGCGACCTGGACATCAAGAAAGCCAGCTACCTGGAAATGACCAAGAAGGCGCAAGCCACCGCCGACAAGGCGTATGAAATCGAAACCAACGTCATGCAGCAGAAGGTGATTGAAGAGTCCGTGCGTGTCCAGCAAGTCGAGCGCGAAGCGCAAGTGAAAGTACAGGAAGCGGAAATCGCACGCCGCGAAAAGGAACTCATCGCCACCGTGCTGAAGCAGGCGGAAATCGAACGCCAGCGCATCGAAACGCTCGCCAGCGCCGAGCGTCAACGCTCGATCACCGAAGCCGAAGGCCGCGCCTCCGCGATTCGCGCGCAGGGCGAAGCCGAAGCGGAAATCATCTTCAAGAAAGGCGAAGCTGAAGCTAGAGCCATGAACATCAAGGCGGAGGCCTTCCAGGAGTACAACCAGGCCGCCGTCATCGACAAGCTGTTCACCGGACTGCCGGATGTTGTGCGCGCCCTGGCCGAGCCGCTAAGCAAAATAGACAAAGTGACCATCGTCTCCACGGGCAATGGCGACGCCGCTGGCGCGTACAAACTGACCGGCGACGTCACAAAGATTGCCGCGCAAGTGCCCGCGCTCTTCGAAGCGCTCTCCGGCATGCAGATGTCGGACTTGCTTAGCAAAGTGCGCCTCATTGGCGAAAAAGCGCCGAAGGCGGAGCCGCCGCAAGCGCCGGTCAAGAGAACCTAGTGTTTGCTTCCGTCCCGGCAGGTCCGCAGGGACCTGCCGAGGACGCCAAATGGTCTCGGGGGGATGGCCATGAGCACGAAAGAAAAAATTCTCTTCCTTTTTCTCTTCCTTTGGATTCTTGTGGTGGTGGCATTCGGTCTTGTGTTCCACCACTTTTGGGCCAGCACGGTCTACGCGCTTGGCAGGGCCGTTGCCCTGACTCTCATTTCTTTGTTGGGCCTCGCGAGGATCGCGGCGGGAATGTACGGCGTGCACCTCTTACTCTGATGCAGATTGCAAAGCCGGCAGCCGCGCTTGGTTGTCATGGAATGGTTTTGATTGTTTCGCATCATCGATTCGTGAAAGGAGATTCATCATGGGACTTTTAGAACGAGTAAGCACTTTGATTCGCGCGAACATCAATGACATGGTCGATCGCGCGGAAGATCCGGAAAAAATGATCAAGCAGGTGATCCTCGATATGGAGAACCAGTATCTCCAGGTCAAGACGCAAGTGGCTGTGTCCATCGCCGACCAGCACATGCTGGAAAATAAGTGGCGGGAGAACGATGAAGCCGGCAAGGATTGGATGCGCAAAGCGGAGATCGCAGTGGACAAGAGCCAGGATGATCTGGCCCGCGCCGCGCTGGACCGCTTCCAAACCTCGCAACGGATGGCGCAAAGCTTTCGCGAACAGGTGGACGACCAGAAGTTGCAGGTCGAAACACTGAAGGGGGCGCTCGTGAAACTCGAACAGAAACTCGACGAAGCGAAATCCAAGCGCGATCTGCTTATCGCGCGCCATCGGCGCAGCATTGCCCTCGGCAAAGCGGCGCGCGCGCAAACCGCGATGGGCGACAATTCCAAGAGCGCCACGTTTGACCGCCTCAAGGATCGCGTACAGCACACCGAAGCCGTGGCCACAGCCGAAGTCGATCTCCTCACCGACGACGTCGGCGAGAAGCTGACGCGCCTCGATCGCGACGCCGAGGTGGACCGCCTCCTCGCCGATTTGAAGGCCCGCCGCGGCCTGCCAGAGAAAATTGGTTGAAGCTTTGCAAGACCCGAACGCACAGACAAGTCTCACGGGGCTTGCGAGGATTGAAGTCCTTTGCGCTTCAAGGGCTTCCAGGCGAAGTCGCCACGCAGGTATTGCCAGAGGCCCTGCAGCCTCCAAACCATGTGCATTTGCCGGTAAGGAAAATGTTCCAGGAAGCAGTAGCTCACCAGCCGCGCCACGTCTTGCCAGTCGTTATACCGCTTGTAGGTGATCTCTTCTTGCAGGACAGAGCCGATGGAAATTACGATGGCAAACGCATACCCGAAGATCAGGAACTGAAGAAAAAGCTCGCGGCTAAGAACACCAAGCGAGGCCGAAAGAATAATGGTGGCGATCCCCGCGAGCTCGAACACCGGAGCGAACAGCTCAAAGATCCACAAGTACGGCAGAGCAAAACAGCCAATCCTGCCGTAGCGCGGCCGGAAAAGCATGTCGCAATTTGGCCATAGCACGTCCAATAACCCCTTTTGCCACCGCTGCCGTTGCCTTCCCAGAGATTTCAGGTCGGACGGGACTTCCGTCCAGCACATGGGATCGGGCACAAAGCGGATTTGATAGTCGACACCTTTATCGAGCAAATGCCGGTGCAGGCGAGCCACCAGATCAAAGTCTTCGCCGATGGAGTTAGACCGGTAACCGCCCACGGCGCGCACCAGATCGGTGCGAAAGAGGCCAAACGCTCCGGAAATAATCGTCAGCATGTTTCCTTGCGCCCAGGCCTCCCTGCCAATCAGGAATGCGCGGAGATACTCGATAACCTGGATCACCTCGATACTCTTGCGCGGCAA
>WNFL01451226.1_pt1 | contig 53408 bp, 36 predicted proteins | sample 5400361 | NCBI WGS metagenome assembly WNFL01 (sample SAMN13153351, study PRJNA577476) | soil metagenome | isolation source: 40 cm soil on Douglas fir-dominated hillslope | place: USA:California | collected 2013-09-17 | reverse complement strand
TGAAGCCCACTTCCCTCGCCGCGGCGTTCACGAAGTCACGCACGCTGTGCTGCTCGCCGGTGGCGATCACGAAGTCTTCCGCCGTCTTCTGCTGCAACATGAGCCACTGCATCTCCACGTAGTCCTTCGCGTGGCCCCAGTCGCGTTTCGCGTTGAGGTTGCCGAGGAAGACGGTGTCCTGCAGGCCCAACTTGATGCGCGCGAGGGCGCGGGTGATCTTGCGGGTGACGAACGTCTCGCCGCGCAGCGGGCTCTCGTGGTTGAAGAGGATCCCGTTGCAGGCGTACATGCCGTAGGCCTCGCGATAGTTCACGGTGATCCAGTAGGCATAGAGCTTGGCTACCGCATACGGGCTGCGCGGATAGAAAGGCGTGGTCTCCTTCTGCGGCGTTTCCCGCACCAGGCCGTAGAGCTCGGAGCTCGATGCCTGGTAGAAGCGGGTCTTCTTCTCGAGTCCCAGGATGCGCATCGCCTCGAGGACTCGAAGCGTGCCGATCGCATCCGAGTTCGCGGTGTATTCCGGCTCCTCGAAGCTCACCTGCACGTGGGATTGCGCGGCGAGGTTGTAGATCTCGTCGGGCGAGACCTGCTGGATGATGCGCGTGAGGCTCGAGCTGTCGGTCATGTCCCCGTGGTGGAGGAAGAGCTTCACGCCCTTCTCGTGCGGATCGCGATAGAGGTGGTCGATGCGGTCCGTGTTGAAAAGCGAGGTGCGGCGCTTCACGCCGTGGACCTCGTAGCCCTTCTTCAGCAGGAACTCGGCGAGGTATGCGCCGTCCTGGCCGGTGATTCCGGTGATCAAAGCTTTTTTCATCGTCATCTCGCTGGGATTGCAGTCTTCAGCCGCTCGACCTGCGCGGCCACCATCTTTTCCACCATCTTTTCGAAACCCACCGTCGGCTGCCAGCCGAGGATGCGCTCGGCCTTCGACGGATCGGCGAGTGTCTGGAACGACTCGAGCGGACGGACCAGGTCCGGGTCGCTCACGATGTTCTTCGACCAGTCGCGTCCCACGCTGCGGTACGCCGTCTCGCAGAGGTCGCGCAGGGTGTGAAGCTTGCCCGTGCCGATCACGAAGTCCTCGGCGGTGTCGTGCTGGACCATCATCCACATGGCGCGCACGAAGTCCCCGGCATAACCCCAGTCGCGTGAGATGTCGAGGTTGCCGAGGGCGAGCTTGCCGCCCTGCACGATGGGACGACCCATCTCGTTCAGGCCGGGCGAATCGCCGATGTGGAGCGCGGCGCACGCGGCGCCGTATGCCACCTTCTGCGTCACGAAATGCAGCGGCCGGCGCTCGCTTTCGTGGTTGAAGAGGATGCCGCAAGCCACGTGCAATCCGTAGCTGCCGCGATAGATCAGCGCCATCTGGTGGGCGTAGATCTTCGCCGCCGCGTACGGGTTGACAGGATTGAACGGCGTCTGCTCGTTTTGCCGCGGCTCGCGCGACTGCCCGAACATCTCCGAGGACGATGCCTGGTACACGCGCGATCGCGGGGAGTGGTGACGCACGGCCTCCAGCAAACGCAGCGTCCCCATGCCGTTCACGAGGAGCGTTTCCGGCGCCCGGTTCCACGATGCGCCGGGGCGCGATTGCGAAGCGAGATTGTAGATCTCGTCGGGCTGCGACTCCTGGATCGCGCCGGCGATATCCACCCCTTCGGCCATGTCGCCATGGAGCACCTCGATGCGGCCCTCGAGGTGGCTCGCGCAATTGGGATTGAGCCAGCTTTCGCGCCGCGCGAAGCCGAAGACGCGGTAGCCCTTGTCGAGCAGGAGCTCGGCGAGGAACGATCCGTCCTGTCCGGTGATGCCGGTGATGAGCGCCCGCTTCACGTGGGCGCCCTTTCGTCGAGGAACAAGGAAGCGATGCGCGCTGACGTCGAGCGACGAATCCTATCAGGGATTCAGCCCCCGTTACGGCCGCCAGCTCCCGCTAATCGAATCGGCGCAGGTAGTCCTGCGTGCCCATGGCAACCTCGAGCAGGCGGCGTGGACCCGAACTTGCGCACTGGTCGTTCCAGAATTCCCAGCCCGAATCATCCGGGCGCCGCCGCAGCATGCGCACGAAGATGGTCGCAACCTGCACGCGGCTACCGAGGCGGCTGTTGCATTGTCCGGAGGCGCAGATCTCGAGAAGGTGTTCGACCCGGCTTCCCTTGGCCGGATCGAGGGCGAGGCGCGGCGGATCGGTCACTTCCGCCTGCAAATGCTCGACGAACGCCGCATCGTCGAGCCCGCCGTAGCGCAGGACGAATTCGCCGTTCTGCATCAGCGTAGAGGCGATCGAGCCAAGAGGCTCGCCGTCCCAGAAGCGATGTATCCATGCGGTGAGCGTCGCATAGTCGGGAATGCCCCCTTTGCACGCAAGGAAAACTCGACCGAGCGCCGCGGTACGCTCGGAAAACTCGCGGGACTCGATGAGGGCCTGAGCGACCCGCACAGGGTCACCTGTCTCACCAATCTGCGATAGCCACCATGACAGGCCCTGCGCGTCGGGCTCGCGTCCCAGCAGGTCGTGATAGAGCTGCCTCACGAGCAAGGGAAGCTGGACCTCCCCGAGCGACCGCGTTGGGCCGGCCTGCGCGTCCGCTTCGCCTTCCGCGGTGTCTCCCCGACTCTCGGAGAGGGCGGCCGCAGGCGAGGTGAGGGAGGTGAACTCGCTGATGGCGCCGCCGATGACGAGCGAGGTGGTTCGACCCAGTCCTGCGCCACCGGCAGTCTTGTGCCGCACCCGCACGCGCTGGCCGGCCCGCACCAGCGCGGGCGCGGAGACGTAAGGGCCCTCGTCGAGCGCGTACTCCCCGTTCAGCACCGCGATTGGGGCGACACGAGGAAACCCGGACACGACCTTGGGCGCGGATTCGACCCAGATATCCGCGGGCGCATGGCGCATGAGCGGAAATTCGAGGCTGGGCGGGCGCACTGCGGGCTCGGCAAAGGCGAGCGACACCATCACGCCCTGCTCGCGCGTGTCGTGCGACGTTCCGTGGCGCATGGCTATGTAGGGCTCGTCCGTTTCGACGTGAACCGTCACCGGATTTTCGCGATGCATGGCTGGTACCGGAATGACGTTCATCTCCCACGCGTCGATTCCAACCGCCGCCCGCTGTCTCGACCACGGTGTGACGAGGACCGCTTCGGTGGGGTGCTGCGCGGGGACGCCTTGACGCGCGAGAAGAAGGATGATGCGATCCCCGGCCGGCATGACGTCGAGGCGCGCGCGGCGGCTCGTCCAGCAATGGGCGCCCAACACGGGTTCGCTTTCCGGCGGATACAATCCGCGGTCGCCGAATGGATCCGTGCGGTAATGCTGCTCGTACTCGACCAGGTCTTGGATCGCCCTGAAGCCCGGCGTGCCGTAGGCGCGTCGCCACGAGCGGCCCTCCAGGGGAGTGCTGCAAAGCATGACGCGCAATTCGTCGACGCCCGCTTCACGGGCGAGCTCGCGTACGCGCGCGATGTGCTCGTCGGAATCGTTCCAGTTGAAAAGCAGGTAGCGCCATTTCACCCAGGGAGCGCTCCTTTGCTGGCGGCGCTTTTCCTCCACCAGCCGGCGCATGGCCTCGAAGGCCTGCTCGAAACTGCCGCCTTTGTGATACAGCTGATACGAGGGGTCGTCGTACCCGGCGATGGTGAAGTTGATGGAATCGAGCAGCTGGCCGGCAACGATGCGCTCGATCGCGTCGCCCCGCCCGAGAAGCAGGCCGTTCGTCGATGTGGTGATTATCATCGTGGGGTTCGAATCGCGCGCGTACTGCAGCATGTCCACGGCCCGAGGATGAAGGAACGGCTCCCCATAGTTGAAGAAATACATCGCCCCCAGATGGGGTCCCGCCTCGTCGATCAGCTTGCGGAAAAGCTCCACCGAGAGGAACGGCTCCTCACGAACCTTGAAGGCGCGATCGTTGTTGAGATCGCAGGTCGTGTTGCGGCACCTCAGCTGGCAACGGATCGTGGTCTCGACGATGAGGCGACGCGGCATCGGCGGCGGCGACGGCGGCGGGTCGCCGGGCCGGACCTCCGTGTAGAGGTGGCAGGTCTGGCATCGATGACCGGCATCGAGGCGCTCGCGAAGCTGCTGGATGGCGGCATTCGCGAAGATCTCGCGCACGCTCATGTCGCGGATGTTGCCGTAGTTGCGCGTCCCGAACGGATCGTCCAGGCCGCACGTCACGCGCCCATCGGAGAGCACGGTGATGCAGTCGGTGAGATAGTCGCAGCGGAAGGAAGCTCCGGCAGGCTGCGTTGCCCGCGCCGCGATGTGGACGGGAACGATCTGGTCCGGCATGTCACGCGGCTCCAGCGTGGCGCGTCTGGTACTCGGCGCTCGCCATGATCTCGTTGGCGGGGTGCAAACCACCGCGCCGGCGCTTGAGCCAGTAGTCGAACCCGGGTCTGTCCGGCACGCGCCCGAGCAGCATGAGATACATCATCGTGACGTAGACCTCGGGAGCGATGCGCGCGTGGAAGTCGGGGCTCGCGGCAAAGCGGGAGACCATGAGGCTGCGCTCGCAGACGCCCTTCTGCAGCTCCCCGACGTAAAACAGCAGCGCGTCCTCCGCGGGCGCTACGCCATACATATCGTTGAATAGCCGGCATACGAATGCCTCGTCGTCGAGGACCCCGACGCGGTCCCAGAACTCGCCGGACGACGCAAATGCTGCCTCAACCGTTTCGAGTCCGACCCCTGCGAGGCAAATGGTGAGCCAGTAACGCAGTCCTGCCGCGTCCGGCGCGCGGTTGAAAAAAGCGAAATAGAGCCGGACCAGCGGAATCAGGTGGGCGTGATAGAGGTCCGAATCGAGCGCCTGTTCGAATAACAGCGCGGGACGCAGGCGGCGCGGACGGGCGCGTCCGACCGCTGGAGAGGTGGAATAACGTCGGAACAGCCACAAACCGAACCTCGCCGCCCGGCGTCGAAAGCGATTGTGCACGCTTGCTCTCCGCACTCGTGATGGCCAACGATAACGCGTAACCCGCGTTGTGTCACCCCGCTGTTTTCAGCGAACCAAAAAGCGGGCACGCGAACGGCGCCCTAGGGCGAGCATCCTGCGTTGACCACCGAATTCACGCGCGCCCCGAACTCGGGGCTCGCGATGAAGTCGGCGCGCATGTTGTTGCGATCCTCGGCGCCCGTGTTCAGCCGGTTCACCCAGAAGTTCACGCCCGCGGTGTCGCCGCCGCGCCGCAGGTAGGCGTTGTAGAGGTCGGTCACGTACTGCGTGTTGTTTCGCGCGCGGTTCGTGTACTCGGCACCGAAGATGAACGTGTACGACATGTTGTCCACCGCGGTGTAAACCGCCCCCGGGCCTTGGCATTGCGCCGTCTTCAGCTGTCCGACCCAGAAGACGAACGCGCTCGTGTCCGGCAGGCGGTTCAGCACGCCACGGAAGAAGTCCATCGTCATGTTGATCTCCGGGCGCGCGCTCACGTTGCCGAAGATGCCGGTGGTGAACGTCGCGAATTCCGGTGAGAACATGAACGAGAACAGCACGACGTCGCGTGGCAGGCCGCCCTGGATCTGGCTCACCCAGAAGTTCAGGCCGCCCGAGTCCGGTGGGCGGTTGAAGAACGTGTTGTACAGGTCCGTCACGAACTGCGTGTCGTTCTTGCCGTACGACTGGTACTCCGCGCTGTTGAAGAAGTAGTTCGCCATGACGAAGTACGCTTCGCGAAGGTCCCCGCCGAGCCCGCCGATGCGCGCGGCCTCGCCGTCCCAGAACGCCTTGCCACTTGCGTCCGGTTCCCGCCCGAGAATCCCCTGGTAGTAGTGCGTCACGAGCGAGAGTTCGCTGGAAGCCGCCAATGCCACCGTGGGCGCGCCATTGCTCGTGGTCACGGTGAGCGTGGCGGCGAGGGGTCCGATCGCACCCGGCGTCACCGTAAGAGTGATCATGCAGGTTGCGCCGGGGCCGATCGTGGAGCAGTTGTTGGTCTGCGCAAACGGACTGCCGACGCTCACGTTGCTGACGGTGAGCGTTCCGTTGCCGGTGTTCTGCACATACACCACATGGCCAAGGGACGTGGTCTGCGTCGATTGGCCACCCAGGTCCAGCGTCGTGACGCCGAGGCTCGGCGTGGGCGAACCATTCAGTATCGCGAAGTTGGCGTTCACCGAGGTCGCGGCGGTCAACGAGACTGTGCACGTGCCCAGGCCGGTGCAACCGCCGCTCCAGCCGCTGAAGTAAGCGCCAGGGTCGGGCGTTGGCGTCAACGTCACAAGCGTCCCAGACGTGAAGTTGAACGTACAGGTTGCACCGCAGGCGATACCCGCCGGCGAAGAAGCCACGGTCCCGGTGCCGGCCCCACCCTTGGTCACCGCCAGTGACACCGTCGCGTTCACGGTTTGCAAAAGCGGCGCGGAGATGCTCGGGGCGCGCGTGAGGCTGCCTGAATAGGCAGCAGTGATCGAGTGCGTGCCTCCCGCCAGCGCGGAGGTGGAGCATGCAGCGCTGCTCGCGGCGATCACGACCGCCTCGCAGCCGGTGATGATCGCGCCGTCGGAGCGGAAGGCGACCGTGCCGGTCGCGCCGGCGGTAACGTTCGCCGTGAACGTGACGCTCGCGCCGACGCTCGACGGATTCAGGTTGGAACCGATCGCCGTCGTGGAAGCGGGCAATTGCACCGGCAACTCGACCGCGTCGATCCATGCGCGGTCGGCGCAGGATGTGTAGAGCGGCGGTGGTGAGCCGGAGTAGATATTCGTACACGGGGCGGGGAACATGGTCCGGTATTGCCACTTGAGGGTATGGCTCCCCGCGGTGACCGGCACGGTGGTGGTGAGCCAACCCGTATCGGCGGTGGGAATGTTCGTGCCGCTGCCCGTCGCCTGCAGGGCGAGCACCCCATCGATGAAGAACTCGAGGAATCCGATCGACGGATAGGCGCTCACCTTGTACGCGAACGAGATCGAACCGCCGAGGACCGTGGCGGTGTACTGAACGGCCGACGGACACGGCACGGGACCGTAGCCCACGTCGGGACAGCCCGTGACGGAGAAGTTCAGCGCCCCCGACTTGAGGCTCACGCCATCACCGTCGGCGGAGGTGGTGTTGTCGACGGCCCACGGCGCCGACGATCCGGGCGACGAAATCCAGCCGGCCGGCATCGTCCCGCCGGCGGGCCAATTCTCGGTGATGAGACCGATAGCAGTGGACTGGTTTCCGACCTGTCCGCCGCTCGGCGACGAAAGCGTGGCAGTGAACTCTTCGATGCCTTCGATGGCCTGGTCCTTCGTGAGGGTCACGTTGAAGGACTTGTCGGCCATGTCGCCGCTGCCCCAGCTCAACGTGCCGCTCGCCGGCGCGAAGTCGATGCCCGAGATCGCGTTGCCGCTGGACAGCGAATAGTTCACCGACGCAGGAGTGCTCGCGCCCGCGCGGTGCACGGCGAAGGTGATGGTGCCGGTGCTCTCGGCCGCGCTGTAGGAGGGCTGCGAGAACTGCATGACCGAGACGCTCGCCTTCAACGCGGAGATCGCCACGCGGTTGCCGTTCATCGTGCTCGCCGTGTCCGCGGAATTGGCATTCCCGGAGGCGAACCCGCACGGCCGCGGCACGCCGTCGCCCGCGCTCGCGGCACAAGTCACGGTCGAATTCGAAAACTTGTAGACCTTCTCCGTGGTCCCCTGGAAGTAGGACATGATGTCCGAGAAGTTGCTCGGATCGCTCGTCGAGCACTCGGGTTGGGTGGAGCAACCTCCCGGAGTGAACGGATTGCACGTGAGCGCGGCGCTCTTGCAGAAGGGATACCCGAAGTACGGAGGGCTTGCTGGAGGATTGACAATGCCGCCGGCCTGGAACGCGTATGTCGCGCGGTCGTGGTTGTCGCCCATGTTGTGGCCGACCTCGTGGATCCACACATGCTCGCAGCCGAAAACGCAGCCGTTGATCGTCGAATACATGAGGCCCGCGGTGGGCGAGTTGGGGACCCATGCGATGCCGCTTCCGCCGAAGCCCGAGCCGTCGCGCAGGAAGCTCACCATGTCCGCGCCGTACTGCGTGCGCAGCGTCTCGATGTTCCCGAAGACCGCGCCGTTGAAAGCGCCGCTGCTTGGCGTGATGGAATTGAGCGCCGTGGTGTCGTCGCTGTTGTCGAAGGTCGTGTTGGCGATGACCGTGTAGTAGACGAGGTGCAGCGTCATGCCGATCTGGCTGTCGGCATACGCGGTGTTCGCGCGCGTCACGAGGAAATTGAGGCGGGTCCCGAGGGTGGAGCCGAGGTGATTCGCGAGCCCCGGGGAGACGACGATCATCATGTCGATGTCGGCGTTGGAAGGCGTGACCTTCGCAAGGCTCGCGCCGCTGCCCAGCAACGGACGGCTGAAATGCGCGTTCCTCAGGTCGGGAAGCGGCTCGAAGAAACCCGCGGGCCGCGCGTCGTCTCCCATGTCGATCGGGGCATGGAACTGTCGTTCCTTCTCCCAATCGACGAGCCAGTCGCGGCTCGCGCCCGGCACCACACGGAAATTTCCCTGCGGCGTGTCGATGGAAGCGAACGACCCGCCGGGACCTGTCGTGAGGATCACCCGGTTGTTCGTGCCGCGCTCCTTGAGATATCCGATCCACGAGGTCACTCCGGCGCCGTGAAAATCGGTCGCCTCGAAGACGACGGGGTACGAGTGTCCGTTCGGAAGCGAGAGCTCGATCTCTTCGCCGGGCTGCAGCCCGAGCATTTCGCCCGCGTTGAAATCGACGGGCTGGGCGGGAGACTGGATCTCGGCCGGTTGTCTTTCCTGGCTGGCGGCTTTCGCCATCGGCCGGAAGAACTGCTTCGGCGCTTGTGCGGAAGCGGGACCCGGCACAGCGAGGGCGATCAGGAAAAGGAACCCTGCGAAACGGGCGACGCGACTCATCTTTCTTTCTCCCTGGAACACATGCGGCGCGAGCACGCTACGATCACCCTAGCACGTCCATTCACATTCGTACAGCGCGTCAGGCGGCCAGCGCGCCGCGGTACACCTCCAGGGTGCCCTCCGCGCATCGACGCCACGTGAAAGACCGCGCGCGATCGATGCCTGCCACGGCGAGCCGTGCGTGGAGCGCGTCGTCATCGATCAGAGCCTGCATGCGCTCGGCGAGTTCCACTTCGTCCAGCCCTTCCACGAGCACGCCGGCCTCGCCCACCACCTCGGGCAGCGATGCGCGCCTCGAAACGATCACCGGAACGCCGCACGCCATCGCCTCGAGCGGAGGCAATCCGAACCCTTCGTACACGGACGGATAGACGAAGATGCGCGCGCCCGAATAGAGCATCGGCAACTCCTCCTGCGCGATGTATCCCGTGATACGCACTTCGCCGCGGGCGATCATGTCGCGCACCGTTGGCGCGAATCGATCGCGGCCCCAACCCGACATGCCGGCGACGACCAGCGGGTGGCTGCGGCGAACGGCTTCGGGCAGCCGCGCAAAGGCTGCGATCGCGGTCGCGAGGTTCTTGCGCGGCTCGAGCGTTCCCACCGCGAGAATGTATCGACCGTGCACCAGGCCGCGCGCGGCGAGCGCGGCGGCGCACGCTTCCACGGCGAGCGGGCGGAACTCGCCGGTCACGCCGAGGAGCACCGCGCTCACCCGCTCCGCCGCGACCCCGTAATGCTCGATCACCTCGCGCCGCGTGAACTCCGAATCGGCCACGATCCGCGCCGCGTCCCGTGCGACACGCGGCATGATCGCATCCATCATGCGCACCCTCACCGCCGGATGCATCTGCGGGTAGCGAATCCACGAAAGATCGTGGACGGTCACGACCGTCGGCCCGTCGAAGCGGAAGGCGAGATAGTTCGGCTCGTGGTAGAGCGCGATCCCGTTCGCGCGCGCGCCTGCCGTGAAGCGCCGCTGCTGCAGCCACCGCGCGGCCCTCCAGGCGTGCGGAACCCATCGCGCGATGGAACCGCGCACCGCCGCGGTCGCGGGCACCGCCATGGGACGCAGCTCGGCACTCCATTGGCGCGCGTAGAAGAACATCGGCTTCTCGGCGAGCAGCGCCTGCATCTCGTGCGCTAGGTGGAACGTGTACCGGCCGACACCGGTGAGGGGTGGAAGAAGCGCGAGGCCGCCGATGCCCACCCGCTTTCCGGCGAGCGCATCCATTCTCAACCGCGCCCCGCGCGCATTGCGTCGAGCGCGTCTTCGAAGAGCGCCCAGTACTCGGACGCCATGCGGTCCGGATCGGCGAATTCCGCCGCGCGTTTTTTCCCGGCCGCGATGAGACGCGCGCGCAGCTCGCCATCGTTCGCGAGAGACATCATCGCATCGGCGATGGCAGCGGCATCACGCGGATCGAAGTAGAGCGCCGCGTCGGCCGCGACCTCGGGCAACGCCGTCGCACGGCTGCACGCCACCGGCACGCCGCACGCCATCGCCTCGATTACAGGCAGGCCGAATCCTTCATAGAGCGAGGGATAGATCACGCCGCGGCATCGTGCCATCAGCGCCCCGAGCTCGTCATCCGGCAGGAATCCCGGAAAGACGACGTGATCGGCGAGGCCCAGCTCGCGCGTGAGCGAGCGCAGCGCGTCCATGCGCTCGCCCGGCGCGCCGGTACAGACCAGACGCACTTGCGCGTGAAGGCCCATGGTGCGTGCCATCAAGAAGGCCTGCAGGAGCACCTCGTGGTTCTTGTGCTTCCAGAAATTGGCGGGATATAGCAGGAAATTCCCTTCCTCGAGGGCGAGCCGGGCGAGCGCGCCGCCATCGCGCTCGGGCGCCAGGCGATTGCCACTCGCCAAACGCATGTAGATGGTGGTTATGCGCTGCGGATCGAGATTGCACTCGGCGATCGCCGCTTCTCGCGTGAAATCCGAGATCGCCACCAGCTTCGCCGCCGCGGCGCACGCCTCATCGAGCGCGCGCTCGCGCTGCACGGCATCGGAGATCGCGAAGAACTCCGGATGGGCGCGATACTGGAGATCGTAGATCGTGCACACGACCGGGATCCCCGCCTCGCGATAGGTGGGCGCGGTGAACGGGCAAAAAAGAAGGTCGGTGCCGAGGGTGTGCAGCATGTTCCTCGCGCCGCGTCGCTTGAGCGCCGCGTTCACGCGGCTGCCCGCTCGCGCCATCACGCGGCGCAATCCCGGGGGCGCGAGCGACATCAAGGCCGACGCGACGGCGAAGAGTGACGCTCGAAGCGAGGAAGTAGCCGCTCCGACCACAAGGATCCTGCGGACGTTCGCGGCGTCGAGGGCGGCGAGCTCGCCGTGCGAAGCCGACTGAGTGAGGAGGACGAACTGCGTACCCGGCGCCCTTGCCGCAAGGTGGCGCACCAACTCGAGGGCGAAGACCTTGGCGCCGCCGTTCTGTCCCGCCGGAAGGACGGGCGTGAGGTCCACCGCGAGGGACTTGAGCGCCGAGGGCGGCAGAATTGCAGCGGGCATCGGGGCACATTATAGGCGGCGATCCGTGGACGAGCGCTGCCCATGGGGCTGAAAAGGCCCGTTGTCAAGGTAATACGTCACAAAACAAGCGCACATTAAGGCTCCATTCGGCGCGTCCCGGTACTGGCTTCCCGAGGGACGGGATGTGGTAACTTCTTTCGGTTAGGGGGAGTTCACATCCATGAATCGAACGAAGATGCTTCACGCCGTGGCCGCGTGCGTGCTCGCGCTCGCCGCCACCGCCCAGGCCGCACCCACGCAGCTCTCATCCGGTGCGGGCGAAGTGCGCGACATCAAGTACGCCACCGGAAGCGGCGGCACCGCGACGCTATATGCCGCCACACAGGGCGGCGGGGTCTTCAAGAGCACTAACGCGGGCTTGACCTGGGCGGCCACCGGGCTCAACACGGGATACGCGTGGAAGATCGCGATCTCCAAGATCAGCCCCACGAACACGCTCTACGTCGCCACCGACGGCGGCATCTTCAAGACCGCGAACGCCGGAACTTCGTGGACGCAGCTCACGTTCGACCCGGCGCGCGCGATCGCCGTCGATCCGGGCTCGGTCACCAACGACACCATCCTCGCGGGCGTTTCCGGGCAAGGGATCATCCGCAGCATCGATAGCGGCGCCACGTGGGCGCGGCAGAGCACGGGCCTCGACTCGGCGAACGCGACGCAGCTCGCGTTCCAGGCGAGCGGGACGGCGTACGCGGTGCTGGACTGCAATTCCGAAGACCTCGTTCCGCCGCAAGGCGCGGGCGGGTGGGGCGGCGTCTTCAAGACGACGACGGCCGGCTCCGGCAACCCGACGGTGACGTGGGTCAATTTCAATGCGGGCGGCGGCGCGCCGTCACTGCCCACGAAGTGCGTGAAGGCGCTCGCGGCGAGCAGCACGACGATATACGCGGGAACGTACGATCCTTTCGGCGCATCCGGAGGCGTCTATAGATCGACGGGAACTGGCTGGATCGCGCCGGTGACACCCGGCAATCCAGCAACGGGCGACTTGTTCGGCGTCGAATCGCTCGCGATCGACCAGATCACACCGACGACCGTTCACGGCGGCGCACGCTCGGTCGGCGTTTGGTCCTCTCCCTCTGCAGGCAACTGGGTGCAAAAGGTCGATCCGACGCAGACTGGTCCGGCGCCGTGCCCATGCGATCCCGATGTGTGGACGCGCATCAACGCCATCGAGACGGTTGTTGGCCTCGCCAATACTGTGCTCGTGGCTGCGAAAGGCATTGGCATCATGCGCACCACGAACTACGCCAACGCGCCCGCGAACACGATCACCTGGAACCCGGCGCCCGGCGTCACCGCTGACCGCGTACGCGGCCTGGACAACCACGCCAACGTGGCGCCCAGCACGTACTGGATGGCGCTCGAGAACGGCGGCGTGATGAAGTCCACCAACGCCGGCGTGAATTGGGCCGAGTTCGACCTGGGCTTCGACTTCGGTGCATCGGTCGGCACCGGCGATCCGTGGCTGCTCTCCGCGCAGGCGATCGCGGCGGATCCCTCGAACGCGAGCTTGGTGGTCGTCGGCACGCGCGGCGGCGGCTTGCTTCAGCTCAGCGGCGGCACGAGTTGGACCACGACCGGCGTGCCCGCCATCGTGCAAGTCGGCGGCGTCGACTTCAAGCCGCAGTCGCTGGTCATGCCCGCGACGAACCAGATCTTCTACGCGCTTTTCGACGCGCCGGGCGGCGGCAAGGCCGGCGGCTTGCTCGCCAGCAACTCCGGACCCGCGGGCATTGTCCAGACACCCTTCCCCGACACGATCACCAGCTGCGCGACGCCTGTGTCGCCTTCGGCGAGCGCGCGCAAGGTGGTCGCCACCGCGGGTGGAATCACATACCTGCTGCGCTACGACGATCTCCCGTACCGCAGCGCCAACAGCTTCGCTAGCGCGGGCTGCGTCTTGGCGCCCAGCATTGGTTTCGAGCGGCTCTCGTTCAACGACATCGCGCAACAGCCGAACAACACTGCGATCCTGGTGGGCGCGACCAGCAAGGGCCTCTACCGCTCCACCGACAGTGGCAACACCTGGAGCCGCCTCGCGGTGTCCGGACTCACGACGCAGGTGCTCTCCTCCGTCGCCTACATCAGCAATGGCACCCTCTACGGCGCGAACCGCTCCGGTGGGTTCTTCTGCTCGATCGACAACGGCGTCACGTGGCAGGCCGCCTCGCTGGGCGGGCTGCCGGCGGTCTCCTTCCGGGCGATGAAGCTGATGAACGGCTCCCTCCACATCCTCACCGACGGCGGAGGCGTGTACAACGGCTTCGCGGGGACCTGCCCATGAGCGCCCGGACCCGACTGACAACCATGAGAACCTCCCGCCTCGCCGCATTCCTGTTTACCCTCGCGACGTTCGCTACGATGCCGGCGCTCGCGCAGAAGTTCGGCACCTCGGTGAACCTGTACCCGCACGGCGTCGCCTCGATCTCCAACAATCCGATCGTCCACGCCTCCGGCAACAACGTGTACGTGGCGTTCAGCGACACGACGACGGTCTCCGACATCCACGTACGTATCAGCACGGACAACGGCACCACGTGGGGAACGACGGTCAAGGCTTCCAACGACAACACGCATCCCAACATCGAGCCGGTGATCGTGGGGGACGGCACGACAGTCCACGTGTTCTGGACCGACGACGTGGCAGGCGAGAATCCCAACGGCGCCAACGCGCACGTCGGGCGGATCTTCTACGCGCGCGGTACGCAGAGCGGCACGGGTGCGGCCGCGACGGTGACCTTCGCCGCGCCGGTCGTCCTCGTGGACCAGCCCGGCTACTCGCGCCCCACTTCGGCGCTCATCGACGCCGGCGGCAAGGTGCACCTCGTGTTCTACGACAACCGGGCGATTACCGGCTTCTCGGTCGCCGGCCGCGTCTTCCACATGCTGTCGTGCAACGGCGGCGCGAACTGGACGATCGAAAACAACGTGACGCAGTTCGACGGGGACGTGGACAATGAGCAGCCGCGCATCGCGCAGCTCACCACCGGTGAAGTCTTCGTGTCGTTCCGTTCCAGCCGCGGCGGCCTGCCGCAGGGTGGATGGCCGCCCTTCGAGGTCTACCTGCTGCGGATGGGCACGCCCGGGTGCGGCGCCTTGACCAGCGGCGCGCCGAACACAACGACGTGGAACTACCCCGCGCAACTTCTGTCGCGCGGCACGAATGTCGACCAGGGCGGCAATTACGCGGCCAACCTCTTCACAGGCAGCGCAGGCGGCCTGCATGCGGCGTGGTGGAACGATACCAACGGCACCAACCTCGTGTACCGCTACGGCAAGCCCAATGGCGCCGGCTTCGGCGCGCAGCAGGACGTCTCCGGTTTCGGCGTGAACCACCTGCAATGGACTCGCATGACCGAGCGCACCGGCATGGGCATCGGCGAGGACGCCACGGGACAGGTGCACGCGATCTTCCTGCAGAACGGATCCACGCGCGGCCCCGAGCCCTTCCAGGTGGGAAGCCTTTGGTACAACTGCTCCCTCTCGCCGGGCAGTGGGTTCCTGGGCAAGCAGCTCATGGGCGGCGCCTCGCTCGCTTCCGAGCCGCGCGCCTTCTATTCGAACAATCGCCTGCACGTCGTGTGGATGGACTTCCGCAACACGGCCATCGAGCAGGCCGAGATCTTCTACAACTTCGTGAACACGACAGTCGCCTGCGCCGCGCCGCCCGCCGGCGTTCCGCCGGTGCCGTCCACGTCGTTGGTGGACTTCGGCGGCAACTCGATGCAGACGACATCCTTCGGCCAGACGTTCCAGCTCACCAACGGCGGCGGCGCCGCTGTGTCGATCAGCTCGCTCACGCCATCGGCGGGATTTACCGTGTCGGCCACCGACTGCGTGACAACACTGAGCCCGGGCGCTTCGTGTAACGTGACATTGGTCTTCACTCCGGGGACGCAAGGCACGATCAACGGAACGTTGTCGGTGGCCACGTCGAGCGGCACGTTGACGGTGAACCTCACGGGTGTGGGCGAGCTCTCGCTCGTCACGCATTACTACAACTCGATCCTGAACCGCGCGCCAGACGCCTCCGGCAAGGCGTTCTGGGACGGCGAGGCCTCGCGGCTGCAAAGCCTGGGTGCTGACCCGCGCGAGGCCTACGTCGTGATGGCCAACTACTTCTTCCACAGCGCCGAGTATCTGTCGTACGGGAAGAACGACGCCCAGTTCGTCACCGACCTCTACAACACGTTCTTCAACCGTCCGCCGGATGCCGGCGGCCTCGCCTACTGGACCGGACAGATCTCCGGCGGGCTGCCGCGCGACGTGGTGCTCTTCTCGTTCATGTTCTCGCCCGAGTTCCAGACCTTCACCACCGGCATCTTCGGCAGCGTCTCGGCGCGTCCGGAGGTGAACATGGTGATGGATCTGTTCCGCGGGATCCTGAACCGCCTGCCCGACAGCGCCGCCTATACCTACTGGGTGGGGCAGCTGAAGACCGCGCAGTGCACCAGCGGGGGGGCGGTCTACACGGCGGTGGACAACATGTCGTACACGTTCATCTTCGGTGCCGAGTACACGAACCGCGCGCGCAACAACATGCAGTACGTGACCGACGAGTACAACGCGTTCCTGCGCCGTGGCGGCGACATCACGGGGGTGAACTTCTGGATCAACCAGCTCAACACCAGCGCGCTGGACCGCAACGGCGAGCGCGGCAGCTTCATCAACAGCCCGGAATTTGGAGCTCGGGTGACCGCGGTGATCAACGCGGGATTCGTGCCCTGAGAAGCGGACTGTCCATCGCGGAAAGGGCGCCCATGGGCGCCCTTTTTATTTCCCGGCCACGATACGCGGCACGCAGGACAGGACGAGATCGCGTCGGTCCGGCGCCAGCGCCATGTCCGGCGTGAGGTCGAAGAGGGCGTAGGAGTCGTCCGCGAATGCGAGCTCGTCGAGCGGCGCGGCGCGATTGTCGCGCACGCAGCTCTGCAGGGCCGGTGTATCGGTGCGCGCGATCGGCACGAGAATGCGCGCATCGACGATGCCGGCCTGCGCTCCCGCGGCCACTCTCGCGTAGGCGACGCGATCGGCCAATGCCACCGTGTGCGCGACGCAATGGCCGTCATGGCTTGGCGTCCGCCACCCTCCCAGCGCGGCGCGCAGCGGTCCCAGCGCGCGGCCGATCCACGAGCCCGGTCGATTGCCGTCTTGCCCTTGCATGAAGATCCTCGGATGGTCCGGCTCCATGATAACGTCCCCGGCGGGGGACGCGCCCCGCGCCGTGTTCGCGCTGCTAGAATCCACGTTCGGCCGCGGCTCGAGCGCGGCGTGCCGCCCCAGGTAATGAACAGCATCGAAGTCATCGGCATCGGGAAGGCGTACAGGGCCTATCCCCGCAAGCGGGGACGCGCCCTCGAATGGCTGGGCTTCCCGACCCAGCACCAGCTGCATTGGGTCCTGCGCAACATCAACCTGCAGGTGGACCGCGGCGAGTCCGTCGGCATCATCGGCATGAATGGCGCCGGCAAGAGCACGCTGCTCAAGATCATCGCGGGCGTCGTGCAACCCACGCGCGGCGTCGTGAATCGGACCGGGCGCCTGGCGGCGCTCCTCGAGCTCGGCATGGGCTTCCATCCGGATTTCTCCGGGCGGCAGAACGTGTACATGGCCGGGCAGCTGCAGGGGCTCTCGGCGCAGGACGTCCAGCGCCATATGGGCGCGATCGAGGACTTCGCCGAGATCGGCGAGTACATCGACGAGCCGGTGCGCGTCTACAGCAGCGGCATGCAGGTGCGGCTTGCGTTCAGCGTGGCCACCGCGCTGCGGCCGGACGTACTCATCGTGGACGAAGCCCTCGCCGTTGGTGACATTTACTTCCAGCAGAAATGCTTCGAGCGGCTGGCGCGCTTTCGCGAGCTGGGCACGACACTCCTCCTCGTCTCGCACGCGATCGGGACTGTCGTCCAGATGTGCGACCGTACGGTCCTGCTGCGAAAGGGCGAGGTGGCGTTCGATGGCTCTCCGAAGGAGGCGACCGACCTCTATCAGGCGGAGGTGCTCATTTCGCTCGACAAGCGGCGCGACGATATGTCGGTCGCGGCTCGCGGGGGCGCAGCCGACGCGAGCGCGGGCAGCTTGCGGACGCCTTCGGCATCGCTTGCCTCGGTTCGCACTTTCGACGAAGCGGGTCTCGAGACGCAGACGCTCTTCGCAGATTCCGACGCCGAGATCCGTCTCTCGTATCGGATCGAGCGGGACCTCGACGATCCGCACATCGGCTTCAAGATCCGCGACCGGTTCGGTCGCGTGCTGTTCGAGACCAATTCCTATTGCATGCGCATCCCGGTCGGGCCGAAGAAGACGGGCGAGACCCTCGCCGCCGCGTTCCGGTTTCCCATGCTGCTGGCGCCAGGCGATTACACCGTAACGGCGGGTCTCGCGAATCGCGGCTTCGCCGAGGGCTCCTTCGAGGAAGCGCTGAGCTTCGAGCACGACGTCCACGCATTCACGGTGGTGCGCCCCGCGGGCAGCGCGGTATGGGCCGGCGTGGTCAACCTGAGCCCGACGCTATCGGTGCGCGCGTAACCGGATGCTGGACGCGTTTCTCGAGGAGCGCCGGCGCAGCACCTTCGACTTCAGGCAGTTCGCGAGCCCTGACGATCCCCTGCGGCACCTCTTCGCCGAGTGGGTGCCGTACTACCGCGACAAGCATGCGATCTGCCGCGCCATCGCTCCGCGATCCATCCTCGAGATCGGCGTTCGGTACGGGTACTCGGCCCTCGCCTTCCTCTCCGCGTGCCCGGATGCGACCTACATCGGACTCGACAACGACTCGGACAGCTTCGGCGGAGAGCGCGGCGCGCTCGCGTGGGCACGCAAACAGCTAGCGCCTTATCACGCACACATCGAGATCGCGGACACGCAGAGACTCGACACGCTGCCGGGCGCTCGCTACGACCTCGTGCACGTGGACGGCCAGCAGGACGGCGAGGGCACGCTGCACGATCTCGAGCTCGCACTGCGGCAGGCAAAATTCATTCTCGTCGACGGCATCTTCTGGTCCCGGCAGAACCTCGACGCTTCGAGCCACTTCCTGCAGAAGTACCGGTCGCTGATCGAGTATGCGGTGATCGTGCCCGGCTATGCGGGCGACCTCATCGTCCGGACGCGCGAGGAGGCGGCCACACTCGGCGCGGCCCGCGATCATCGCGCAATACGTGACGAATATACGCGCGAATATTTCCTGCAGGATTGCGGTGGTTACCAGGCGTTCAAGTCCGCGGGCGGCCTCGTGCTCGCGGACGCGCGTCTCGTCACGGTGTTCGAGGCAGGCGCGCCCTGGAAGGGCTTGCGTGTGCTCGACGTAGGCTCGGGTCGCGGCGAGCTGGCGCATGCGTGTTACCGCGCGGGCGCAGAGGTCATCGGACTGGACTACTCGAGCGCCGCGACCGATATCGCACACGAGACTTATGCGGCGGACTTGGGCAGCAGGCTGCAGTTCGTGTGCGAAGATGTTCTCGACTACGCACCGCCGCACCCGTTCGACCGCATCGTCGCCACCGACTTCGTGGAGCACGTCGACCGCGCCGCGTTGGACGTCGTGCTGGGGCGGCTGCGCCAATGGTTGGCCCCGAGCGGGCGCCTGCTGATCCATACCTGGCCCAATCGATTGGTGTACGAATGGCAGCAGCGCAAGCGCAGAGATGCGGCGCGGTCGGCCAGGATCTTCCTTCCGCGCAACCAGAGGTCGCTGTACGAGGACACGATGCATCTCAACGAGCAGACCCCCGGGCGTTTGCAGCGGACGCTGCGCAAGCATTTTCCGCACGTCACGGTCTGGGCCGGCAATAACGAGAACCCGGTCGCGACGCTGGGCGCGACACCCAGTCGAGAGATCCTGCGGTTGCAGGAAAGTATCTACGCGGTCGCTTCGGACACCGCGATCGACGTGCAGTCGTTGCGCCAACGCCTCCTTCAGCCGCCCCTAGTTCCCGCCCAGCTTGCCGGTCTGAGAATCGTCGCGGTCCGATGCCCCGAGCGCGCCCGCGTCGGCGCGGTCTTCGAGATCGAGACCGACGTGGAGAACGGCACGCCGCTGCGCCTCGCGTCGTTCGGACGCAATCCGATCCACCTTTCGTACCACTGGCGCGATGGCGATGGCGTCGCGGTGTTCGACGGCCTCAGGACGCGGCTGGAAGCTCCCTTGGAGCCGGGTGAGAAGCGCCGCGTAGCGCAACGAGTCGCGGCTGCGCATCGACCGGGGCGCTACGATCTCGAGGTGAGGTTCTTGCAGGAGGGCGTCTTCTGGCTGGATGCACAGGCCTGCGAGGCGCAACGCGTGACCATCGTCGAATGAAAGGGCCAGCCGGCCGAGTCCCCTGATCCTTCTTAGTGCGGGCGTACGCCGGCGAGGCGCTCTTCCCAGGCGAGCGCGGACCCGGCAATCGCATCGAGGCTCGTCCGGCGAGGCTCCCAGCCGAATGCCGCGACGAGCTTCTCGTTCGAGGCGACCAACCGCGCCGGGTCGCCCGGACGCCGGGCTCCCACCCGGACCTTGAAGTCGACACCGGATATCCGCTTCACGGCATCGATCACTTCGCGCACGCTATGGCCGCGCCCGTATCCGAAGTTGAGCACCACCGAGTCGCGTCCGACGGTCAGATAATCCAGGGCGCGAACATGGGCTTCCGCCAAGTCCTCGACGTCGACGTAATCGCGGATGCAGGTGCCATCGGCTGTCGGATAATCAACGCCGAAGATCGTCATCTCCGGGCGCAGCCCGAGAGCCGTTTGGCAGGCGACCCGAATGAGGTGCGTGGCTGCGCTGCCGGCTTGGCCTAGCCGACCCTGTGGTTCAGCGCCCGCCACGTTGAAGTACCTCAAGATCACGTAGCGCAGCGGACTCGCAGCCGCCGCGTCGATGATCATCCGCTCGCTCATCCATTTGGAGGCTCCATACGGGTTCACGGGAGCAGGTGGATCGTCCTCCGTTACCCGTTCCTTGTCCGACACTCCGTAGACCGCGGCGGTCGAGGAGAAGACGAAACGATGTACGCCATGCTTGACGCAGGCGGCGAGCAGATTGAGCGTGTTGGCCGTGTTGTTGGTGTAGTACTTGAGCGGATCGGATACCGACTCGGGCACCACGATCGATCCGGCAAAGTGCATGACCGCGTCGAATCGGCCGTCACGCAGGATGCGGTCAAGCGCCCGAATGTCGGCCAAGTCTGCCTCGATCAGCGTGCCGCACAGCACGGCCTCGCGTCGGCCCGTCGAGAGATTATCCAAGACGGTGACGCCATGACCGGCATGGCCCAGCTGCTTTACGACGTGGCTTCCGATGTAGCCAGCGCCTCCTGTCACGAGGATTCGACGATTCACATCACGAATGCTCGTGCCGGCGCGGAGCGTGGCCGCCTAGATCGGATCGATCATCGTGGTGGGCGTACCGTCCGCAGAAACATTGCCGAAGATCTTGTTGTTCCTGAAGGAGACCAGTGCTCCGCCGCTCACCGACTGGATTCCGAAGTTGTTCTTCGAGCTCAGCACGTTCGAGAACTTGACGGTCGCCAAGGGCCCCGACAATATGCCGGCCTGGTTGTTGAACATCGCGACGGACGTTTCGATCGACATGTCTGCGGGACGCATCGCGGCGGCGGCGGCAAAGCCGTTCGTTCCGTTGCCGTTGGCGGCGCTCTCACGGATCAGGACTCGCGTACCGTCCCCTGCCCGAATGCCGAATCCATTGCCTTCGACCGTGGTGTGGTCGATGGTCGCGATCGCAGTGCCCGAGCCCGAGGGGAGAACGTGGATCCCGCCACCCGCGTTGTTGCGCATCGAGCAGTCGGTCACGAAGAGCGAACTCGCTCCCGATGGGCTGAACAGCAGGCCTGCCTGGTTGAATCCGTAAATCCTGACCTTCTCCATGTGCAGCTCGCCCCCCGCCAGAAACTCGACACCGTTGATGCCGCCCGAAGCGGTGTCACCGAGGCCGTTGATGGAAAGATTGCGCAGGATCACCGTATCCGCAGGGCCGGCCGAAATGATAATTCCATTGGTGCCGGCGACGAGCACGCCGGCCATCACCCAGTCACCGACGATGGTGATCGATTTCGTGATGGTGACGGCGCCGAATCCACCGGAATCGAGCGCATCGATTTCGCCGCCTGCTGCCGTCTTGGAGATTGCCCCGGCGAAAGTCTTGCATGGAGCCGTGCGGCTGCATGGATTCGCATCGTCGCCAACGCCGGAGACCCAGGTCCGCGTGGCCTGCCCGAGGGCCGGCATCGAGAATGCCAACGGCACGAGGAGTGTGGCGGTCAGTCTACCGAGAGCTGTCCAGGTCCTGTTCATTGGTCCTCCTCAAGAGGTGTTCACTTTGCCAAGAGCGAAAGCGTCGCGAATGAGAAGTAACGGCCTGCAATAGTTCTGAAGAATGGGCGATCGATCGCGAACGCCGCCCGCACGCACCGGGCCCCGCCCAGGTTGAGTTTCGGGAATGCATCCGGATTGTAGTACAACACGTACGAGAGCAGCCCCGGGTAGAGCTGGTCGACGACGCGGAAGCCCGCACGGCGATAGGCAGCGTTGAGCTCCGCCAGCTCGTAGGCCTGCTCGGTGTCCGCGTCGAAGAGCGTGTTGCGCTGGTAAATGCGCTGGCGGACCTTGCGGAAAACGAAGTTGTCGTGCGTCGGCTGGAAGTTGATGAAGTGGCCGCCAGGACGCAGGGCGCGGTGCAGCCGCCGGAGCACGTCGTCGGTGTGACGGTATACGTGATGCAGCCCGCCGATCAGGATCAGGAGGTCACAGGATTCGACTTCCTCCAGGCACGTCGCATCGGCCACGAAGATGCGTGCTTTGGGAAACCTCTCGTGCGCCTTGTCAACCAGCGGACGGCTGTAGTCGAATCCGCTATATGAGAAACGCACCGGGAAACGACTTTCGAGGATGCTCTTGCCCTCCGAATAGCCGCACATCGCCTCCAGCCCGTCGGCGCCTTCGAAGAGGATCGCGCGCTTGTCGTCGAGGAAGTAGTCCCACAAGAGCTTCTTCAGCAGGAGGTGGTTTTCGTTCTGGCGGGCGTTGAAGTAGCGGCCCGAGACCGACTCGAAATGCTGTCGCTGCCGCTCGAGATCTGCCCCGTCCGTCACGATGCGGGAGTCTCGAAGGCCGCGAGGCTCACGAGGCCCGCGAGGATGAGGCCCACGCCGACGAGTCGATGGGGGGCCAGGGTTTCGCCGAGGAGGAGCCAGCCCACGAGCTGCGTGCCGACCACGAGCGCGCCCGCGGCCAAGGGGAACGCGAACGAAAGTGGGTATAGGCGAAGTATCGCGAGCCACACGCCGAACCCGGCGACATACATGGCGAATCCCGCCGCGAACTGCCAACCCAACAGACTCTCGGCGCGCTTCATGTTGTAGAGGCCGGCGAGGCTCATCGCGACGTACGCAAGCAGGATCGCCGCCCTAATCACCGAGCTGCTCCTCGATGATGAACCGCGGGCGGCGCTTGACCTCGCGATAGATCCTGCCCACGTATTCCCCGATGATGCCGATCGAAGTGAGCTGCACGCCACCGATCACGTAGATCGGCAGCACGGTGGACGCCCACCCGGGCACCGCCCGATCCAGGACCAGCGCCTGGATGAGGACGTAACCGGCCATCAGCATCGAGAACATCGTGAAGACTATACCGACTGCGGTCACCAGGCGAAGCGGTGCCACGCTGAACGACGTGATGCCGTTCAGCGCGAAGGAAAGCATCCGTCGCAGCGAGTATTTGGTCGCGCCCGCCGCCCGTTCGTGCACCTCGAAGATCACCTGTGAGGTCTTCAATCCGATCTCCTGCGCGATGATGCCGCGCAGGAAGAGGTTGCCTTCGGTGAACTCGCCGAGCACCTCGAGAGCCTTGCCGGACATCAACCGGTAGTCGGCGTGATTGGGAATGATCGGCACACCCTGCAACCGCATGAGGGCGTAGAACGCGCGCGCCGTGAGGGACTTGAAGGCGGAGTCCGTTCCGCGGTCTGCCCGCACGCCGTAAACGATCTCGCTTCCCCTGCGATACTCATCGATGAAGGCCGCGATCGCGGCATCGTCCTGTTGCAAGTCCGCGTCGATCGAGATCGCGCAATCGCACCGGTGCGTGCACCAGCTCAGGCCCGCACACAATGCAGCCTGGTGGCCGAAGTTGCGGGACAGCTTGAGGCCGCGGATGGCGGGGTCGCGTGCATGTGCCGCGGAGATGATCCGCCACGTGGAGTCGCGGCTGCCGTCGTCCACCAGGAGCACGAAGCTCCCCTTGGCGATCGTGCCGTTGTCCTCGAGCTCGCGAAGGCGCCCGCACAGCCGCGGAATGGTCATGCCCAACACCGCTTCTTCGTTGAAGCAGGGGGCGATCAGGGCGAGACGCGGCGCCTTTCGGATGGCGGACGGGTTTTCAGTTTCCATGGACGAGTGGCGGCCGCTTACCGGCCCGCGATCCGAAAACGAGAAGCGCCGCGACGCCGAGAAGCGCGATCGCCGCGACTAACAGTAACCAAGGTAGGCGCCTCGGAGCAAATTCCAGGGTGACTCGATGGGCCCCTGCCGGAACTTCGATGCCCTGAAGGCCGCCGTCGACGCGCCGGATGGGAGCGACGCGGTCGTCCACGCTCGCCTGCCACCCCGGATAGAAGCGCTGCGACAGCACCAGCAGCGCCGGGGTGTCGGCCCGCGTTTCGATGGCGACATCGCCCGATTGCCAATGCAGTACGCGGGCGGCGCCCAAGGCCGGCGCTTGCCCGGCGGCAAGAGGCGGAAGAGCGACCGCGTCGACGGTCAGCGCAGACCGGGCCGGATCGAAGCGGGTACCGTCCGGTAGTAGTCCCGAGCGCACCGCCGAGGTGGCGGCGTCGTTGGTGGGCATCGCGATCGCGCTTCCGACGAGCCATGCGAGCGGCCGGGCACGCAGGTTCTCAAAGACGTCATTCCCGCTGGCCAGCCGGTGGCGGCGCCATCGCCCGGTGTCTGCAAAGGTCGTATCGGCTTGCAGGAGGGGCTGCATGCTTTGCGCGTCGGGCCCGATGACCGTCACGTGCTGCAGTCGCATGGTCGTCTTTGGGAATTGGTTCTGCGGCAGGTCCCATTCGATACGCATCCGATCGGCATCCCAACCCGACGCCGGCAATTGCGCGAGGTAGTGATGGCCTTCGCATCCCGGAGCCACTGCCGGCAGAGGCGTGGAATCGAAAATCCGAGCTGCGGAGTGTCGGGATTGAGAGCTGCCACTGGGACAAGCCGCGCTCCATTCTGCCGTCTCGATCCCGGCTCGAATGGGAACTCGCAATGGGCCACGCGAATCGCCGCCCTCAAGAACGGCGTGCGCCACGATCGTGCCTTGCGGCAATTCCAAGGCGCATCCCATCGATGTCACGATGGCGACCATGAGTACCTTTCCGGGGCGCGGAAGTTCGAACCCCATGGACCGATCGACGGGCGCCGGGCCGCCGCAGGTCCCGCCCATCACTTTCCCGAATGATGACGCATTCCAGCGAATGCCCGCCTTCTCGAATGTCTTCTCGCCCGGTGGCGTCGCACTCGGGAAGACCCACCGCGTCGCAAGGATGTCGAGCGCCACGTTTCCAGGATCGAACGCGAGAGGACGAATCCAACCGGCGTTGGTGAGGCCGGTCAACTCCGCATAGTCGCGAGTCAGAAGCGGACCATACCCGGACACGCTTCGCAGCCCAAACAATATCGACTGGTTGGGTCCGATCCCCAACGGCCCGAGCCACCCGTCCGCGGCGAGGACGCGCTCCTCGTCGGGTCTCGCCAGTTGCTTCAACTCCGCCACAACCCGTGTTTCGTCGAGCATTGCGCGAGCCGGTCCCGAAGCGATGAACCACGGCGAATTCCAGCCGAAGTACGCGCTGCCGCCGACAACGGTAGCCATGGCAAGAAAAAACCTGACGCGTGCCGGCGCGCGCCACGCGCCGATGAGTGCGATGGTGCTCGCAAGGGCTATTCCGATGGGCAAAGTCACCGCCACGTTCTGCGAGAAGGCGGGTAGGGCGACGCCGGCGAGCGCGGCCTTGCGCACGACGACGGGGTAGAAGGCTGCGGCGACGAGCGTCGGCAGCAGCCCCCAAAACCAAACCCAGCGCCTGCCGGCCAGCGCGGTGCCGCGTCGAAGCATTGCGACGGTGCCCAATCCGCATAGGACGGACAATCCAAAGTGGAACGTCAGGAGATTGCGCCCCGGAATGTTGAAGAGACGGAAGCCCGGAGCAAAGAAGAGCGTCTTTCCCACGGGGGTCTGGGGCCCCAGTGCGAGAACGAAGAAGAAGATGCTGGCTGCGATCCAGAAGCACGCCGCGCGCGGAGCGACGCGCCCCACGATTGCCAACGCGGTCAGGAGGAAGACCGCCGGCGGGACGTAGGACGCGATCTCCATCTTCATCTCGTAACCGAAGTTCGAAAGGGGCGCAAACCGTGTCGGATAAGGCGCTCCGAACATCCATGGAAGTGCCGTCTGCGCGATCTCGTCTATCGGTAGCGCTCCATGCAACGTGAGTGTTCGCGCCGTCGCGACGCGCTGCGACAGCTCGGCCAGCTCCCATGCTCCCGCCAGTTGCCACGCCACCATCAGCACCGAGATTCCCCAACCCGCGCAGAGCATCAGCGCAGCGCGCATTCTCGCGGGGGAGCTCCAGCCGATCCAGGCCGAGTACAGCGCGCAGACCAACGCGACCTGGAGGTAGATCTCAGGGTGGTTGGCGAGGTACATCAACGCGGCACTCAGGGCGAGCAGCGCCACATCGGACCAACGAAGCCGCGCGACGACGCGATGGGTGAACAGGATCACCCATGGCAGCCATGCAGCGGAGTGGGTCATGGTCTCGTGCCCGACATGGGCCTGCATGAAGCCCGAAAATGCAAAGGCCGCTCCGGAGAGCACCGCCGCTCGCGTGTCGGCCGCGAGCTCGAAGACATAACAATAGGTGCCGACCGCGCCGATCGCATAGGCCGACCAGACGAACAAGTTGTACGAGCTCGCTTGCCCGAGCACGGCGGCAATTGCCGAAAACGCGATGCGGATCGGATATCCGTTGCCGAAATTGAGATCGGCGTAGATCGGATGCCCCGAATTGAGCAGATCCGACCACCACTGGAGCGGGATGTAGAACGCTCCCAGGTAGTTGTCGGTGATGAATATCTTGCCGCCCGCGAGGACGGGGAAGAACCACGCGATCGAGAGCCCGAGCAGTAGCGCGAGCGGCCAGTGGTGAGCGGTGCGCGACGGCGCCATTCGCGCTCGACCTAAGGGCCTGGGTCGTCGAAATTGATTCGTTCGCGTTCGAAGACGATCGGCCGGCGTCGTACCTGGTTGAAGATCGCCAGGATGTATTCGCCGATCACGCCGAGGAACAATAGCTGGATGCCCCCGAAGAAGAATACTGCCAGGATCACCGTGGGAATCCCGGCCTCGGCCCGCGTGAGTCCCAGCACCACCGCGAGAAACACGCCCAGGGTGTAGAGGAAGCTCACCATCGAAATTGCCACTCCGGTCCAGAGCGCGATGCGCACCGGTGCGTTGCTGAAGCTGATGAGGCCGTTTAGCCCCTGGTCGATCATGTTGAGGAACGCATTGCGCGAAACGCCATGCTTGCGCGCGCGCCACGTGTACGCGATACCCACGGACTTGAATCCCACCTCGAACGGCATCATGCGCATGAAGGGCTGTGCGTCGTCGATGCGCTTCATCGCGTCGACCACGCGCCGGTCCACGAGCTGGTAGTCGCCGACGTTGGGCGGGTAGTTCACGTACGAGAGCCGGCTCAGCACCTGGTAATACGCCTTGCGCGCATTGCGAAGGAAGAAGGGCTCCTCGCGCTCGGCGCGAATACCGTAGACGATCTCGATGCCGCTCTCCCAATGCTTCACGAACTCCGGGATCAGCTCCGGCGGATCCTGCATGTCCACAGGCATGAAGAGGATCACGGCGTCGCCAGTGGCCGCCAGCACGCCGTTGTAGTTGTTGCGCAGGATGCCGAAATTGCGGGCGTTGACGATCACCTTCACCGAGGGGTCCGCCGCCGCGATCGTGCGCAGGATATCCACCGTGCGATCGGTCGAGCAGTTATCGCAGAAGATGTGCTCGCGGCCGTGTCCGGGAAGCTGCGTGTCCATCACCCGCTTGATGGTCTCGTAGCACTCGCGGATGCTGGCCTCCTCGTTGTAGCACGGTGTCACGATGCTGATCGTCTTCATGGGCGATCCCGGAAAACCTGGAACTTGAAAAGGAGGAACGAGAATACCGCAACCACCGGCAGGCACACCGCCTGTGCCAGCAGCGGCCCGGCGCCGGCGGCTTCGACGGCCTTGAAGAGGGCCGCGTTGAAGATATAAATCACGACATAGGCGAGGATAAAGCGCAGCAGCGACGCGCGCGAGCGAGTGAACACGAGGCGTCCCGTGGTGACGAAGTTGAAGAGGACCCCGACCACGTAGGTGAGCAAAAGCGCGGGCATCGGCGCGATGCCGGCGTAGACGAGCCCGGCGAAGACGCTATAGCCGAAGAGCGTGTTCAATGCTCCCACGAGCAGGAACTTCACGAACTGGATCGAGGTGCTCAACCCTCCTCCGCCTCGCGCCAGAGGGTGTTGGTGGACTCGTACCATGCCTCGAATGGCGCGTCCGGCTCTTCGAGTGAGCGCAGGATGCGCTCGAGCACGCCGACACGCGGGTCCTCCTCGTCGATCGGGAGCTCCTGCGCAAAGGGATCATCGAGGTCCACGAGTGGCGGCATGCCGGGCGAGGCGATGCGAAAACGGCGCGCGACGGCGCGGCTATCGACCTCGACGCGGCATGGCGGCACGTCGTCTCCTTCGATGAGCGCCCACCAGCGCTGCGGCTCAGTCGGAGTGTCGCCGAAGAGTCGCGACTGCGCGACGCGACGATAGCCGTGGCGCGCGAGGAGCGCCAGGACGTGGACACCGAAGAAACGCAGCACGCCGCCGCCAGCCTCGCCCGAGCGCTTCCAGTTGACGAGGTCGTGCGCGAAGTGGTGCGCCATGAAAGTCCATTCGATCGCGACCGAAGGCGTCTCGGCGCGTCGCGGCCACGGCATGCGCGAAGCCCATGGGGCGTAAGCCAGCGTGTATCCGACGCGGTGACGCTTGCCCGCCCGCCTCAGCTCCCGAAGCAGGCGCCCTCCCAGCTCTGGCGTGGGAGCGATCGGCTTTTCCAGCACGATGCGGCGAATCGAAGGCATGGCGAGGCAGCGAGCGGCGACTTCGAGCTGGCGCGCCGGGGTTGTCGCGATGACGATGCCCTCGGCAAGCGCGAGCGCCGCGTCCTGGTCTTCTGCCCACCGCACACCGGAGAGCGCGCGCGCCAGCTCGGGGCGCGCGCGGGCTTTCTCCTCGTAGGCGCGCGGTAGCACGACTTCCTCGCCCAGGCGCTCCACCAGCGCGGGAAGGTATCCGTAAAGGCCGAACCCTGACCCGACGATGGTGTACATCCGCCCTTCAGGAAGAGAATTCTCGCGGGTCGAGAATGTCGACCACCTGTCCCCGGAAGCCCTGCTTTCGCAGGTAGCCGCCGATCTCGGTCGAGATGTGCCACGCGAGGTTCAGCATGACGTCGGGCTTTTTCGGCAGGGCGAAGAAGTCGTCGTCGGACTTGATCGGGATGCGCGTGCCGGGAAGGTAGTGCCCGATCTTCATCGAGCCCGGCTTCTCGTACACGGCGCCCACGGAATCGGCGTCGATCGCGAGGAGCTTCACGAGGATCGCCGCGCGCCCGGGGAACGCCTTGCCCGCAAGCGGGCCATGCGAGGCGACGAGGCCGCGCAGCTTGCCGCCCATCGCCTTGCGCCAGGTCTCGACCTCGTGCTGCATCTTGCGCAGCCGCTCGCCGTAGCCTTTCTCACGCTCGAGCACGTCACGCAACGCGGCCGCATCGGTGCCGCCGGCTTTGGGTCCGCCCATGAAGACACGGATGTTGCCGCCATAGCGCGAGGGGAACTCGACGCCGTTGAGCTCCATCCCAAGGCTCTTCGCGATGCGCTGGAAGGAAGTGACGCTGTAGGTGCGCGGGTGCTCGTGGTAGAACGTGTCGAACTGGTGGCGGTCCAGTACGGCGCCGAGATAGTGGTTCTCGACCACGAGCATGGTCGAGGCGGACATGAGGATGCGTAGAGCCTCGACCACTTCGGGCAGGTTCTCGATGTGGGCGAACACGTTCGTGAACGCGATCACGTCCGGGCTGCCGTGCTTCGCGCGGATCTCCCGCGCCGTCTCCGGCGAGAAGAACCCGTTCATGATGTCGTGGCCCTTGCCAAGGGCATCGCGGTACGCGTCGGTAGGCTCGATGCCCACGGTGCGGGCGCCCTTCTTCGCGAAGAAACCCAGCAGGCTGCCGTCGTTGCAACCCACATCCAGGACGAGCTTGCCTTTCAAGCCGCCCAGACGTTGCTCGGTCACGTCGACCAGCGCCGACATCCCGTTCAGCACGTCGGCGGTGAAACGCGAGCGGTAGTGATAGGTTTTCGGGAAGAGCTCGCGCTTCGGCACCTGGAAGCGCTGGTGCGCGGTGGCGCATTGGGCGCAATACAGGATCTCGATCGGATACTCCGCGCAGACGCGGTTGTCGCCCACCTCGACCAGGTCGTCGCACAGGGGGTGCTTGCCGAGGTCGAGCACGGGCTCGAGCTTCGCATTGCCGCAGACTTCGCAGGAGTGGATTTCATTCGCTTGAGGCATGGTTCTACGCTTCCGCGGAAGTGGATGAGTATTGCCGGATCTGCTCGAGCGCCACATCGCGCACGTCGGCGCCGGCGAGGTGCGCCTTGTGCCACTCGACGATCGAGCTCAGGGCGCGCGCGAGATCCCAACGCGGGTGCCACGCGAGCCGCGCGGACGCCTTCGAGCTGTCGAGCTTGAGGAAATTCGCCTCGTGCGGGCGCGGGCGTTCGTCGATCTGCCAGGCCGCACCGGACCCCCACGCTTCGCACAGGCGCGCGACGATCCATCCCACGGGTCGGCAGTCTTCGTACGCCGGACCGAAATTCCACGCTTCCGCGAATGCCGCGCCGTCGTTGCAAAGCCGCTGCGCGACCGCGAGGTATCCGCTCAACGGCTCCAGCACGTGCTGCCACGGTCGGATCGCGTCGGGGTTGCGAATGGCCACCGGCTGCTTCGCAGCGATCGCACGCACGATGTCAGGGATCAGGCGGTCGCGCGTCCAGTCGCCGCCGCCGATCACGTTGCCGGCCCGTACCGATGCGACCGCCGCCGAATGCTTGCCCGTGCCGAAGAAGGACGAACGGTACGCGGCCGTGACGAGCTCCGCACAGCCCTTGCTGCTCGAATAGGGATCGTGGCCGCCCATCGGCTCGTTCTCGCGATAGCCCCAGACCCATTCGCGGTTCTCGTAGCATTTGTCGCTCGTGACGACGACCACGGCGCGCACGCTGGGGCAATGGCGCACCGCCTCGAGCAAGTGCACGGTACCCATCACATTGGTCGCATAGGACTCGACGGGCTCGTCATAAGACAGGCGCACCACGGATTGCGCCGCGAGATGCATCACGACCTCGGGCTTCGCGGCGTCCATGCAGCGGCGAACCGCGGCGAGATCGCGCACGTCGCCGATCGTCGAGGTCATTCCTGCGCCCACACGGGCGAGCTCGAACAAGTTCGGATCGGTCTCGGGCGCGAGCGCGTATCCGCTCACCTGTGCGCCCAGCTGACGCAGCCAGAGCGCGAGCCAGCTGCCCTTGAAGCCGGTGTGTCCCGTGACGAGGACGCGTCGGCCCTTCCAGAAGGACGCCTGCATCACCACACTTTCCACGGCGGATGCCCCGAGGCGCACAGGTCCTCGAGGTGGTTCTTGTCGCGCAGCGTGTCGACCGCCGACCAGAAGCCATCGTGCTTGAAAGCGGACAGCTGTCCTTCGCGGGCGAGTTGTTCAAGGGGCGTGCGTTCCCAAATGGTGGCGTCGCCTTCTATGTAGTCGATTACCCTGGGCTCCAGGACGAAGAAGCCGCCGTTGATCCAGTTTCCGTCGCCCTTCGGTTTCTCCTCGAACGACTGGACCTTGTGATCGTCGGCGATGTCGAGCGCGCCGAAACGAGCCGCCGGCTGGATGGCGGTGAGCGTTGCGAGGGTCTTCTGCGAGGCGTGGAAGCCGATCACCTCCCGGATGTTCACGTCCGAGAGTCCGTCGCCATAGGTCATGCAGAAGGTCTCGTCGCCCAAGTACTCCCGCACGCGCTTGAGGCGTCCGCCGGTCATGGTGTCGAGCCCGGTATCCACCAGCGTCACCCGCCACGGCTCCGCGCGGCGGTAGTGGATGTCCACCTTGTTCTGCACCGTGTCGAATGTGACGTCCGAGGTGTGCAGGAAGTAGTTGGCGAAGTACTCCTTGATCACGTACTCCTTGTACCCGCCGCAGACGACGAAGTCGTTGATGCCGTGGGCCGAGTAGATCTTCATGATGTGCCAGAGGATCGGCTTGCCGCCGATCTCGATCATGGGCTTGGGCTTGAGGTGGCTTTCTTCGCTGATGCGCGTGCCGTAGCCGCCGGCGAGGATGACCGCTTTCTTGACCATGTGATCTCGTCTCGCTTTTCAGTTCTTCTGGACATCCCGCGGAACGACGGTCATCGACACCAGCGCGATGCCGAGCTTGCGCGCATCGCTTCCCTGGCCGAGCTCTTGCGGGGACTGCGGGCTCGGAATGTCGAATGATAATGCGGTCGCCTCACGCACGCCGCGGAAGGGAAGTATGACGTCCTTCCCATCACGATCCGCGAGGAAGTTCTGCGTCACATCGCCCGCGTGCACATTGACCGGCAGCTCGCGGTTGCGACCGAAGGCGGAAGCCACGCGCAAGTGAAGGTCGAAAGAGGACGGCAGCGGACGCTTGAATCGCAGTTCCATCCGCGGTCCCTCTGTCCATGTCGCCCACGCTTCCGGTCCACTGAGACCGCTCACCGATGCGATGTACGCCGGGAAACGGTCGCCGGTGAACATGATTGGAACTTCGAACGGATTCGGATTTGCCGCGCCGACCCTATCGGTCTGGCAGATGCCCCGATAGGGAATGGTGCGACCCCAGTTCGGATCGAATGGCTCCCATGAAGACGCTCCCGGCTGGTTCACCACCATCGCGGAGCTGCCGCGGGATCGCAGCAGCATGCTCATCGATGGATGCGTCCACGCCCACCCAGTGCGCGCACCGCTCGCCTGCAGGGCTTTCAGCCGTGCGTCGGGTGGCATGTCCTGTTCGAGGACCCTGCAGAACGACGCGACGAACGACTGCCAGCGATAGGTGCCGGCGATGTCGCCGGCGACGGCGAAAGCGATCGGCACCAACATGATCGCGGGCCATGCCCCGTAAGGCTCGATCCCCTCGGCGAGCCAGCCGCTGCGCCATAGGTCGATTGCGGCCAGCGCCGCGAGCACGGCAGGAAGCAGCAGCACGATGAAGGTGCGGTTGTGGTAGTACACCGAAAACGAGTAGTAGCCGTCGAGGCGCAGGATCGCGACGACGAAGCCAATGCCGAACATCGCGCTCGCCGCCGAGGCTATCCAGCGAGCCCTCGGGATCGGCACGGCAAACGCCGCCAGGGCGCACGCCACCGAGAGGAGCAGGAAGCAGTGCGGGCCACGCAAGTAAGCGAAGACGCTTTCGGCAAATCGCAGCGCGTTGTTCGGATCGCGCGGCGCGACGAATCCGCCGAAGCCGATCGCCGCGGCCACCACGAACAGCAGCGTCGAGAGCACGAGCCCAATGCGCTCGATCTCGGAGCGCGTGCGGGACGCTGCGACGGTCGCCCACGCCGCGAGCACCGGGCCCGCCAACAGCATGCCCTCGTAAGTGCGCAGCAGCGCAAGCGCGAGCGCGGGCAGCACGAGCCCACGCAACAGCGGGGCGGGACCGCGCATCGCGATGATCGAAGCAGCGAGCCATGCGAAGCCGAACATCACGTTCGCCTCGCTGTTGATGAAGTTGATGCCGAATCCCCAGATCGGGATGGCGGCGGCAATCGCGGCGAACAAGAGAGGCTGCCGGCGCGACAGCCACAGGCCGATCATCATCGCGATTGCGGGAACCACGAACACACCGAACGAATACAGTGCGGCGTAGACGGAAACACGCTCGATTCCGAGGCGTTGACCCAGCAGGACCGGCGCCTGGGTAATCACGCTCGCAAACGTCCGCTGGAAGTCGTAATCGTTGAAGCGCTGCGGCGTGAGCAGGTGGACCAGCACATACCATGCGCCGTCGCCATAAAGAACACGTCCCTTCAGGGACGCGTATGCCAGCGCCAGCGCCCACATCAGGCCGGCTGCGGCCACGACGTGCATTCGCGTGGGCTTTATGGCGATTTCCCTCACGGCCGTACGACAGCGCGTTCCAGAGCGACGAGTCGTCCGTGCTCATCGGGATGCAGATAGAAGGTGTTCGTCGTCTCGCCCGAGAATGCGATGAGACGCCGGGCTTCATGATCGAACATGTAGGGCTCGTAGCCGAACTGCGCGAGCGTGCGTGTCACGCGATGCCAGTCGCTGTTCTCGACCAGAAGGATTGGGCGCCCCCGGCGAATGGTCTGCTCGAGGCCAAGGATCACCTCGTTCTCCGCGCCCTCGACGTCGATCTTGATCAGCTGCGGCGAGACGCCCAGTGAGTCGCCGACACGGATCTCTGCGTTGACTTCCTGCAGCTCCAAAGTCCCGCGCTGCTCGAACTTGCGTGCGACCCAGGGCAGGTCGTAGTACTCGAGCACCGTCGAGCTCTCTTCCAGCCACGGCTGCCCGCCGGCCCAGGGCACATACAACTTGAAGCGGCCCTCGCGGCGGCCGAGGCCGTAGCGATGCACCGTGCACTTTCCGTTCAATGCCTTCGCGACCTCTTCCAGCACCGGGAAGAAGATCGGGTTCGCCTCGAAGCAATGGATGCGCGCGGAGGGCAGTACCGTATGCAGCGACGCGACGGATTGCCCGCGATTGGCCCCGATGTCGAGGATGCAGTCGACCTGCAGGTCTTCGAGCATACCGAAGGCGTTGAAGTCCGGATCGTGCACCGTTGCGTGTCCTAGCTGCTTCAGCGTCGCGGCTGCCGCGTCGCTCACGAAAGGGCGCGCATCGAGGTCCGCGCCCGCGGTGAACCGGGGGCCGATCTGCTCGCCTCGCGCGGTCTCACGGACCGCGACATCGTAGATGCGCGTGGCCAGCGACTCCCATGAAAGGCGACGGGCGCGCTCAAGCCCCGCGGCAGCGTGACGGTCGGCGAGCGCGCGATCGACCACGTATTGGTTCGCGCATTCGAGCACTTCCTCCGCACTTTCGACGAGGTAGCCGTTCTCGCCGTCCTCGACCAGCTCGTCAAAGGCGATGCAGCGTTTCTGCGCAAGGACTGGACGGCCCGCGGCCCACGCCTCCAGCAGCACGATGCCGAAGCTCTCGCTGTCGCTCATGTTCGCAAGGCATGCGCAAGCGGCAAGCGCGCCCAGCACGAACTCTCGAGGGCGCGAGCCGTAGCAATGCACGCCGGGCTGCGAGATCGGGCGGCCGTCCTCGTCGGGGCCGATCATCACGACGTCGAACTGCGCGCCCGGCAACCGCGCCGCATCGAGGACGATCGAGTAATGCTTGCCCGCGGCCTTGCGGCCCAGCACCAGCACGAAGGGGCGGTCCGCGCGGTGAATGCGCTCGAACTGCTTGCGGCACGCGGCGAGGAACGCGGGAGTGAATTCGTGCAGCGCAAGGCCGCCGCCCGGCACGACCGCGGCGTTTGTGTCGAGGCGGTCGAAGAAGCGCGGCCTGACCCAGGCAGGCGCGACCAGCACGACGTCGGCATCGCGGAACGCGTCGTAGTACGAGCGCCAATGGTAGTAACGATCCTCGACGTGGTAATGCGGTAGCAGCACTACGGGTACACCGTACTGCCGTGCGATCGGCGGCACCCAGGCGATGGGCGCAAACGGCGTGCCCTGCACGATGACCAGGTCGTACTCGAGCACGTGGCGATCGAGCCAGCCGCGCATGTCGGCAGAATGCGGCCCGCGGACCTCGAGGAAAAGCGCGTCCAGAGACGCATCGCGCTCCAGGGTGATGCTCACGAGCGAATCGACCCACGCGACGGCATCGCGCTTGCGCAGCCACTGCTCGGCATCGCCCCGCAACTCGATATCGATCCAATCGTCACCGCGCCGGAGCGCGATGCGGTTCACAGCGACACCGAGCTCGCGCGGATCGTCCGCCGTGACCAGCGCGGCATCCACACCGAGCTCGACGATGCCGTGCTCCCCGCCGAGCGGCATCTCGATTCGGAACGGGCCGTCGACGTCTTGCTCGACGGCGGTGGATCCGGCCGCGAGGCTCACCCGGCGCCGGCCGTGGGCCGTGGCCTCGATGCGGATGGCCTCCCACCCCGCGGGCATGCCGACCTGCGCGCGCAGGCTCGACCATCGCCATACCGCGTTGCCCGAGCGCTCCGCATAGTTCCACCCTCCCAGCAGCAGCGGCTCCTCGATCCGTTCGGCGAGCCGGCTCCACTGCTCGCACGACTCGCGCATCCACGCCGAGTGCAGTTGCCTGCACTTGCCGAACACGTCCGCGGCAGGCGGATCGAGCGCGAAACGGTGCAATGCACGCAGCCCCCGTGGGGCTTCGGGATCCGGCGGAGCGGCGCCGTAGCGCGCCGAGAATTGAAACTGGTCCTGGATCGATCCCACGTCGCACGTCGCCACGTCGATGACCACGTCGCCGCGCGCACCGAGGTACGCCAGCGTGTGATTGAGATATGCCTCGGCCCCGCCCGGCGCCGGATCCATCACCCGGTAGGTCGCGACAAGGATCCGGCACGGCGAAGCGGGCGCCTTGCGCAGCAACTTGCGCAGGAAGCGCCGGTAACGCGATCCCAATACGGGCCACGTCACGCGCGCCACCGCATCGCGTCCCGAGCGTCCCAACGCGGTGCGACGAGCCGGATCGCACGCGAGACGCTCCAAGCGCGCCGCGAATTCATCCAGTGTCGCGTCCTCGTAATCGATCCCGGGCCGCAGCCCGAAGCCGCGCGCCCCGACGCTCGTGCTGACCAACGGCAGGCCCGCAGCAAGGAAGTCGGGGACCTTCAGGCTAGAGCCCCCGCCCGAGACCATCGGGTTCAACGCCATGGTCGCCGAGGAGAGCAACTCGCGTTTGCTCTCCTCGGTCACGACGCCATGGCACACCACGTTCGGCGGCATCGGAAGATGCGAGATCGCCTGGCATACGGATCCCACCAGGTCGAACCGAATTCGAGGGGCGGTGCGCGCGATCGACTCCACGATGCAGCGTGCCGCCTCGATGTTGGGGGGATGGGCGCTTCCCATGAAGAGGGCGGAAGGATGCTCGGATACCACGCACCCGGCCGTAGCGGAAGGCACAGGTTCGGTCCCGTTGGAAATCACGACGACGCGCTTGCCCGCGAATCGCGACGCGAACAGCTTCGCGTCTTCTTCGCTCACGCAAACGATCGCCTCGGCGCGCGTCGCGGCGAGCGACTCGAGCTCCGCCACTCGCCGCGTCCAACGGTCGCCTTCCGGATGGCCCGCGAGGAGCGAACGCTTCAAGTCGGCCTCGACGTTCTGTGAAGCGTAGATCACGGGTATGGAGGCGGGCACGAGGTCCAGCAGCGGCGCGAGATAGGGATGCTCCAGCACGACCGCGCTCGCATGCGGAAGCGCGGCCCGGAACGCGCCGACGAAGGCTTCGTTTTCGAGGATCCAGTCCGCGGCCACGATGTCGCGCACGGAGACGAGATATCCGCGGTCAGCTTCGCTCTCCGCCTCGCGATGGCGCTCGGTCTTGGGAAACGCATGTTGCCGCGCATTGGGCGTGATCCGTGTTTCCGCAGGCGCCGCCACCTGTGCGAGGCACAACAATTCGACATCGAAATCCGTCGAGAGCTGTCTCAGCAGCTGCAGGATGCGCATCTCGCCACCGCCCTTGGGGTCGGTGACCGGATAATCATTCACGTGCAGCAGCCGCTGGCGCGCGCCACGCGACACGGTCAGCGGCAAGACCTTCAACGCGTTGGCATAGCGTTGTGCGATCTGGCGCCAGGTGTATTCGGCACGCGCCTTTTCGCGCCCTGCCAATCCCACCGCCCGCAGCGCCTCGGGATCCAGCGCCAGCTGCGAGAGGCGTGCCGGAAATTCCTCGGGTGGCACGATCAGCGCTTCGACTCCCGGCTCGAGCGACAGCCCGCGCGCGCCGATCGGCGTCGAGATGATCGCAGCCGCAGCCTCCATGTATTGCACCATCTTGAGGTTCGTGCCGGCGCCGGAGAAGAGCGGATTGAGCGCCGCGGCGCAGGCGCGAAGCTCCGCGCGCATGAGCGGCTCCTCGACGAAGCCGAGCAACTTCACGTTGGGCGGCAGCGGTTCCGGCACGCTCTTGCAAACCGCGCCCATGATGTGGAAATCGAGCTCGGGGACCGCAGCGGCGAGGCTGCCGCAAATGAAGCGTGCGGCCTCGACATTCGGCGGATGGCCGCTGCCGACAAATACCGCGAAGGGCCTCGCGGGGCGATCCCTTTGCGGGAGTGCGTCGTCGGCTTCGAGCGGCTCGAAGCCGTTCGGCACCACGTGCAGGCGCGACGTGGGGATATCGAAGTCCGAAGCGAACGTCGCGGCTTCATCGGCGGATGTCGCGAGGACGAGGTCGGCACGCCGGGCGAGTGAGCCTTCCACGAAGCGGATGAAGCGTGTCGCCTCGCGGCCGCTCGCACCCTTCAGCATCTGCGCGGCGAGGCGATGCTCCACGTTGTACGAGGCGTATACCCGCGGTTTGCCATCGCTGAAGGCCGTCTCGTCGAGCGGAAAGGTGAACGGCGATTCGTGGACCACCACGTCCGCGTACGGCAGCAGCTCGCGAAACCGTGCCCTGAGCGTGCCTTCCACGCCGGCGCCCAGCGCGGCCACGTAGCCCGAGCACTCGTCGCCGATTCCGGACTGGTACAGCTGCCAATGAAGCGCATTGGTGATTTCCGGCTTCGGCACCCGATACTCCCGGAATGACGGCGAGTGCTCCACGTACTCCAGCGGCTTTTCGGGGTAGTTCGCCGAAAGCAGCGTTACGTCATGCCACGCGCTCAGTTGGCGATAAAGATAGTAGTAGCGCTGCTCGCCGCCGCTGCGCGACGGGAAATGCGCGGGGAAGAAGTTGGCGACGAGGATGCGCATGCGTCGTGCGTGCGCTCAGGGTTTCCAGGCGAGGATGGCGTAGTCGCGCGGACCGTACAGCGCGCTGTTCAGTCGTGCGCGCACTTCTTCGTCGGGGCCCGCGCCGAGCGCTTCCCACGTTTCGTATGGATGCAGCCGGCGCAGCTCGGTGCGCACGAAGCCCTGCGATTGCGCGACGTATTCCACGACCGCCGGCGCGAGCGGGCGAACATGCGACGGGTCGTACCAGAACGTGTGCGCGCCCACGTTCAGGTTCTCGGGGTTTGGCGTCTCGAAGACGACCAGGCCGCCGGGCTTGAGCACGCGCAGCGCCTCGGCGAAAACCGCGACCAGCTCCGGAAACTGCAGGTGCTCGATCACGTGAAAGCCGGTCACGCCGCCGAGCGACATCGGTGGAAGGGTCCGCAGGTAGCGCAGTGCGTCGCCGTCGACTACCTCGAGCCCGAGAGCGCGCGTCGCCTGCGCCATCGACGCGTTGGCATCGACGCCGCGCGCGGCGAGGCCGTTGTCGCGCAGCACTTCGAGCCATTCGCCGCGGCCGCAGCCGATATCCACGATCGGCGCGCCGCCCGTGGCTTCACTCGCCGCACGCGCGTCCACGAGATAAACCTGGACGCGCGACTTGATGTCCTCGCGCGTGCCCCGGAAGCGGTTTTCGAATTCGAGGTAGAACGTGTCCAGCGCCGCATCGGTTTCCGCGCTCCCCAGCCGCTCGCGCACGTCGCGCGCCAATGCATCGGTGATACCGCGGTACTCGGCTTCGAATGAGCGATGGGCCGCCTCGGCATTGGCCACTGCCAGCATCGCCTGCTTGGCGCCCGCCTCCACGAGCGCCATGGTTCCGAGCTGTTCCTCGAGGCGCTTGCCGAGCTGCGCGAACGAGTGCATGGAGGCCAGGCCTTCACGCGCGGCGCGCAGGAGCTCTTCACGCGTCGCGGCGGCCGCGAGCAGTGTCATCTGTCGCCGCACTTCCACGTGCATCAGCGCCAGGTTCTCGCCGAAGACGCCGGCCCACGACCGAAGCACTCTCTCGGACGCCTCGAGGTGCCCCGCGTGGGCGCGCAGCTCGCCGATGGCGCGTTCGAGCACCGAGAGCGCCTGGGCGACTCCGCGCGCCGCCGCCGCGTCGCTCGCGCGCCAGGCTCTCATCACCTCGCGCAACGCCTGGAGCCGCACGCGCGCATCCCACTCGCTACGCATGAGGTCGGCCCCGAGCAGGTCCAGGCGGCGCGCCATCGTCGGCAAGCGCAGGAAGGCATGCAGCAACGCGAGCGTGCCGCCCAGCACCGGGATGCGCCGCAGCATGCGCGCGACGCGTACGCGACCAAAGCCGTCGATGCGCGTGCCGACCTTGCGGCCTTCGGCCGAATAACGCAGCTCCGCCAGTACGTCGAGCCGCGTGAAGTGGCCTTGCTCGAGCTGAGAGCGAAAGTGGAAGAGCCCTTCGGGGTCGGGCTCGCGATGCATGATCGCCCGGAACGCGTTGCGCAGGAAGGCGTCGTCGTGCTGTCCGAGCAACTCGGGGATGCCGTAGTGGTCCTTGATCTCGATCACCGCATCGGCCGGGCTTTTCTCCCCGAGCTCGCCCTTGTCCTCGTCCTGGGGCCATGGGATCTGCGGCATCTCGGGCGCGTTCGGCAGCGATGGGAGCGGCACGTGCGCCATCGCGCGCGTGCCGAACGATCGCGCCGCGAGATCCGCGCGCAGCCAGTCCATCAGCTCCGCGACCTGCGCGGGCACCGACGCACCGTCCGCGGCGGGCTCCGATGCCGATGCGGACGCATCCGCGGAGGGCTGCGCGAGCCGGGCCTCGAGCTCCTTCACCAGCGCCTCCATCTCGGCGATGGCTGTGCGCAGGGGCTCGGGCTTGCCTTCCTTGAATCCGGAGTCCGGGATCATGTCACAGCTCGTCCACCAACTCATCGGACAGCTTCACGAACACACGATAGGCGAGCGCGAGCAGGACCAACGACAGCGCAGCCGGCCACACGAGAGGTGCGGCCACCGGCAGGCGCCCCTCGACGAAGATGTCCTGGACCGCCCGCATCAGGGGCCAGAGCGGGTTCCAGCGCAGGATCGCCTCGACCGCCGCAGGAAGCGCGTTCGCCGGATAAACCACTGGCGTCAGCCAGAACCAGAACTGGAGGACGATCGTGATGCTCTGCTCGACATCGCGATAGAACACGTTGACGGTGGCGAGCACCAGGCCCAGCGACATCGCGAACACCAGCAGCACGCCGGCAACGGGGATGAGCCCGATCAGGGCCACGCCGGGCCAGTTGCCCGTCAGCGCGAGGAACAGGAGGAAAAGAGCCAGAACGATGGCAAAGTTGAGCAGCGCCGAGAGCATCACGATGAGCGGCAGCGTGATCTTGGGCACGCTCACCTTCTTCAGCAGGTTCGCGTTGTGCACGAAGATGCCCACGCCTCGGCCGAGCACCTCGCTGAAAAGGCTCCAGGCGATGATTCCCGCCGTGAGATAGATGCTGTATGCGAAGCGCGACGCATGCCCCGGCAGCGCCGGTCGCATGATCTCCGAGAACACCAGCGTGTAGATGAGGATCAGCGCGAGCGGCTGCGCGACCGCCCAGAAGAAGCCGAGCTGCGTTCCGAGAAACCGCGAGGCGAACTCGCGACCGACGCTGGCAAGGACGAATCCGCGATAGCGCCAAGCGGCGCGCGCGGCGGCGCTGGCGCTCATGCCGCCGTCGCCCCGAGGGCCGCGCCTTCGCGCGTACGCCGCGCGAGCTCCTCGTCCGCGAGCTGTACGAGCCGCGGCTTCACGCGCTGCACGATCGCATGCCAGTCGAAGCGCTCCTCCACGAGGCTGCGGGCGGCGGCGGCTCGGGCGGCCGCGGCTTCTGTCCCTGCGCCAAGCACTTGCTCGATCGCTTCGGGAAATTGCTCGATCTCGCGCATGAGGCAGAAGCGTTCCCCCTCGAGGGGCAGGCCGCGCCCGCCGCTTTCGGTGGTGACTACCGGGATCCCCGCCGCGAAGTAGTCGAGCATCTTGATGTTCGTGCCGGACCCATGCTCGACCGGATTCAACGCGACGTCGCACGCCTGCAGGCAGAGGTTACGCGTGATGTCGTCCACCTCGCCGAGCAAAAGCACGTTCTCGGGTTTGAGCTTCGGATCGAAGGCGTAGCAGACGCTCCCCATGACCACGAACGCGACCCAGGGCAGACGCACCGCGAGCTCGAAGATGTGCCGCACCGCCTCGATGTTGGGCCAATGACCGCTGCCCATGAAGAACGCAAGCGACGTTTCGCCCAATCCGAGCTTCACCTTGAGCGCCGCGCGCTCCCTGGTCCCGCAGAACGTGATGCGCAAGGCGTCCGTGCCGTTGGGAACGTCGAGGATCTTGGACGGCGCAACGCCGAAGGAAGCCACGAACTGCTCGGCATCGTCCGCGGAAGCGCAGAGGATGATCTGCGCGGCCGCCGCGCACGCCCGGTCGACCTTGGAGACGGTGTCGATCAGCTCCGCCCCGCCCGGCAGCGGCCCGAAGAGTTTCTTCTTGAGATGCAGCTCGAAATCCTGCGCCTCGTACCAGACCGGGCGCTCGAGCTCCTTCAGTACCGGAAAGAGATACGGATGCGAGGCCACCACGGCGCAGGCGTCCGACGCTTCGCGCCGCAACGTCTCGCCGAGCTTGGGCGTGAGCGCGTGCAGGCGGGTCATCATCACGTCGGTGACCGGCGTGCCCATGCGCTTTTCCATTTCGCTCTCGAGGCGTTGATGCTCCCGCGAGAGCGGCACGCGAATCTCGCGCACTCCGGGCGCGATCTCGGCATCGATGGCGGGCGCCCCGGCAGGGCAGGCGCTCACGATCACGGTCTCGAACTCCGGCGCGAGCGCGCGATAGATCTGGAACGAGCGGACCTGGCCGCCGTGCCGCGGCGGGTGGATGGCGAAGGTGCTCGCGACCACGAGCTTGCGGCGGCCCTTGGCTTGCGCGCGCCGCGCCGCCGGATCCAGCAACGTCTTCGCGACGGCGCTCCACGTGATGCCCGAGGCGCGCTCCCGACCGGCGCGGCCCATCGACCGCGCGAGGGCGGGATCGTCCACGAACCGCTGCATCGCCTCGGCAAGTCCGCGGACGTCTTCGCGTATGAAGCCGCTCACGCCATCCTCCACGAGCTCGCAGGGGCCGCCGGAGTCCCTCGCAGTGATCACCGGCTTGGCGCATTGCATCGCTTCCACCGCGATGAGGCCGTAGTCCTCCTGCCATGGCGCGAAGGGGACCGCGAGCGCGTTGCGATAATTGTTCCGCACCTCGGCATCGTTCTGGAATCCGACGAAACGGATGCGGGGGTCGCCGAGCGCGAGGGCACGGACGTTCTCCTCCTCGGGCCCGGTTCCGCCCACGATGAGGGGCACGTCGCCCCGCACCATCCGCATTGCCTCCACGACCATTCCCACCCGCTTGATGCGATCGAGGCGGCTCACCGTGTAGAAATGCTCGAAGGCCTCGCCTCCCGTCATGTCGCGATGGGGCGGCGGATGGGCGACCGCCACTTCGACCCCGGCGGGAAAGTAGCCCTCGCGAAGCGCGACCGTCCTCGAGATCGCCGCATAGCTCGAGATCGCATCGGGGGAAAGCGCAATCTCGTCCAGCCAGTGCACGACCTCGCGGGCGAGCGGCCCGGGAAAGTCGAGCATGCCGCGCGGGTTTTCGCCCGCCGCCATCAACTCGTTCCAGCGGCCGAAGAATTCAGTGAGCGCCGCGCGCGAACCACGATACCGCGAGATGAATTGCCGCAACGACGCCACTCCGGGGTGGGCCGCAAGGGGCCGCGCGAATTCCGCCGCGCCCTGGTAGCAGTCGTAGAGGCCGCGCAGCCGATGCAGCATGTAGCAGACATGCCGGCCGTGGCCCACCATCCACGCCGGGTACTTGCCGGAGATGATGAGATCGAAGCCGCCGAGGTCGAGCGCCGCAAACCGTTCGTAGCTGCGCAGCAGCGACGCGAGATCCGCCTCCGGGCTCGGCAACTTGATGATCTCGGCCTGGTGGCTCGTGTGCTCATTGAAGTGGGCGGCGAGGCCCCACCAGAGCTTTTCCGCTCCGCCTACCACGTAGGGGACGGGACACGGCGCTACGATCGCGATTTTCATCCGCTCAAGTGCATGTTGACAGCGCCTAGCGTTTCATCCATCCGCCGGCGCCCAGCGCGGTCGCCTCGAGGATGGAACGGTCCTGGCAGTGGGCGGGCAGGCGCAGGAGACGCGCGACGAGCGCAGCCACGGGACCGGCGACCGGCACGCGATACAGCGTCGCGAGCAGGAATGCCGGCAGCACACCGGGCAGTCGCCGGCCGCGTCGCCGTCCTTCGGCCGATAACGACAGTCGTCCGAGCATTTCGATACGCGTGAGCTGGCCGCGCAGGAGCGCGCGCTGATAGTGCGCGCCGCCCGCGGTATCGGGCTCGCGGCCGAGCACGCACCGATACGCCGTCAGCAGGAATACATCGAGCGGAAGCGCCAGCAAGTCGGCGACGTGCATGGCTTCGGGTTGCGCGAGGCCATGCGGCACGTCCGCCTCGGCGCGCACCAACACGTCATACGAGCCGATGCGGCCGCGCGCGGCGCGCGCGCGCGCTTCCGCGCGGATCGCGTCGAGGATGGCGTCGATGTCGGGGGAGGCGTGAGGGGACACGGCGATCAGGGAATCAAAGGAGATATCTTACCGGGCCGCGCCACATTCTACGGGAGGAGGGTATCGACCACGGCATCCCATGGCGGCACCATCTCGCCGTAGCGCTCGCGGCCGGCACGCCCCAGGCGCGCGGCGCGCGAGGGCTGCGCGGCGAGCGTGGAGAGACAGCGCGCAATTTCGCCGGCATCGGGAGCCACGACGACTCCCGTCTCGCCGTCTACGACGAACTCCAGCGGCCCGCCGGAATCGGTGCACGTGATCACCGGCTTGGAGGAGAGCATGGCTTCGAGCGTCACATAGCCGTAGTCCTCATCGTGCGGGCAGAAGCAGACGGCCGCGGCGTGCGCATACAGTGCGACGAGCTCCTCGGGCGTCACGCGGCCGAGGAAACGCGCGCGATCGGTGACGCCGAGCTCCTCGGTCAGCGCGCGCATCGCACCGATCTGACCGCCGTCGCCGGCGAACACCGCGGTCAGGCCGCGGACATCGCGCATCGCGCGCACCAACAGCTCCTGGCGCTTCGCGTGCTCGACGCGACTCGGAAAGAGGACATAAGGCTCGTTGCGGCCGCAGAAGTGATCGCGCGCTCGCGGCGGCGGGTGGTAGAGCGGCGTGGACTCGATGCCGTTGGACTCGCGCAGCCGCTCGCTCACTCGCCGCGAGATCGTGCATCGGGGGGCGGGCAGTGCGAGGTGCCGCGCATCGAAAGCGCGGATCGCGGAACGCAAGGCGACGTCCTCGGCGCTCTTCCTCGTTTCGTCGAACAGCTCGTAGGCCGCACGATGTTGGTGGCAAAGCCAAAGCGATTTGCGAGGATGCGCGAGCGCGTACGCGGGAAACTTGAGGCAGATGACGCGATCGGGCTCGTAGAGGTTCAAGCGAGTGAAGTCCTCGGCCTCCCATGTGCGCATCGCGCGGTCGACCTCCGAGGGCGGGAAGAAGCGAAACGGCAGCGTCACGACCTCGACGGGATGACCGCGCGCCGCCACCGCGGCCTTGAGGCCTTCGGCCAGCGCCTCCGCGCCCCCTGTGAGGTAGGGAACCTGCACGGTCGCGATAGCGACCCTCATCGCCACCTACGCCCGACCGTAGCTGTCCTGGAAGCGGACGATGTCGTCTTCGCCGAGATAATCCCCGCTCTGCACCTCGATCATCACCAGGTCCATGAGGCCGGGATTCTCGAGACGGTGCTTGTTGCCGGCGGGGATGTAGGTGGATTCGTTCTTGCGCACCAACAGCACTTCCTCGCCGTTGGTCACGCGCGCGGTGCCGTTCACCACGACCCAATGCTCGCTGCGATGGTGGTGCATCTGCAGTGACAGCGATTGCCCGGGCTTCACGACGATCCGCTTGATCTTGAATCCAGCGCCCTCCTCGAGCACCGTGTAAGTACCCCATGGCCGCGCGACCGTCCGATGAAGCTTCACGGTTTCGTGCTGGCGCGCTTTCAGCTGCTCGACAACGCGCTTCACGTCCTGGCTGCGCTTGCGGTCGGCGACGAGCAGCGCATCGGGCGTATCGACGATCACGAGCCCGTCCACGCCCACCGCGGCCACCACTCGCTCGTCCGACTGGATGTACGAGTTCTTCACGTCCACCAGGATCGCTTCGCCAACCACGCGATTGCCCTGGATGTCGGCGCCCAGCACGTCGTGGATGGCGTTCCAGGAGCCGATGTCGCTCCAGTCGAATCCCGCCTTCACTACCGCCACGTTCTGCGCCTTCTCCATCACCGCGAAGTCGATGGAGATGTCGGGCAATTGTTCGAAGCCCGCCGCATCGATGTCCACGATGCGCGATCCGCTGTGCGTGCGATGCGCGCTCGATTTCCAGGCCGCGAGCCCCTGCTCGAGAAGCGCCGGCTGGTGTTCGCGCAGCGCGGCGATGATGGCGCCCGCGGAAAAGCAGAACATCCCGGAGTTCCAGAGGAAGTTGCCGCTCGCCACGTACTTTTCGGCCAGCTCGAGGAACGGCTTCTCGACGAACTTTCGCGCGCGGAAGGCGTTCGGCTGGGAGAGACGATCGCCCAGCTCGATGTATCCGAAACCGGTTTCGGGGCGGCTCGGAGGGATCCCGAACGTCACGAGCATCCCTTCACGAGCGAGCGACGAGGCGACGGCGACGTCCGCGGAGAAGGTCGCCAAGTCGCGGATGAGGTGATCCGCGGCCAGCATGAGCAGCACGGCGTCGTCGCCGTGCCGCTGCTGGATCTCGATCGACGCCATGGCGAGAGCCGGGGCCGTATTGCGGCCGATGGGCTCGAGCATGATGGTGCCCGCGACGGAGCTGCGGCCGTATTCGTCGCAGGTCTTGAACAGGTGCTCGCGGTTCGTCACGGTGACGACTTCGCTCACGCCGGCGAGCGAGCAGGCGCGATCGAAGGTCATCCGCAGCAGGCTTTCGCCCTCGCCCAGCCGCATGAACGGCTTCGGGCTCGCTTCGCGCGAGACCGGCCAGAGGCGCGAGCCGCTTCCGCCGGAAAGGATCACAGGGACCAGCATGGTGCAATTATAGAGGACCCATGCGTCATCCCATGGTGCGCGTCACCGCACGCTTGAGCACGTACGCGAGGCCCACGAGCGCGGGCGAATACATGAACACGCGCGCCAGCAGGAACGACGTGGCGCCATTCGTGCCGCCGATCATCTTGTAGAGCAGCTCGAAGGCGTTTTCGCCGATGCCCAGTCCGCCGGGCGAAAGCGGGATCGCGTTCACGAGGATTCCGACAGGCGTAGCCACGAACACACGCAGGAAATCGAGGCCCGAACCCGAGTGCACGGAGCAGATGTAGACGAGCGCGACCAGGAGCAGGTGGATCACCATGCTCTGGAGCACGACGAATATGAGCACGCGCGGCGGGTACTCGTGGATGCGAAGGCTTGCCACCATGCGCGTGACCTTGGTCCAGGCGCGATCCACGAACGCCTCGGCCGCCCTTTCGTCGTGGCGGTGCCTGCCGCCAACGAAGTGCAGCAGCGCGACGCTGCCGATCAGCGCAAGAAACACGGCCGCGAAGCCAAGGAGGTACGGACGAATGAAGGTGACGTTGATCGCCATGTACAACGCAGCGACCAATCCGAGAAAGACCATCGACACCAGGCCCAGCACCCGATCGAGGACCATCGCGCCGAGGATCGCAAGGCGATGGTCCGGGATCGCCTTCATGAACAAGTAGGCACGCACGGCATCGCCTGAGATTCCGCCCGGCAGGAAATTCGAATACAGGATGCCGGTGCAGTTGTAGAGGAAACATTGCCGCACGCCGGCTTGCATGCCCAGGCTACGCAGGACGTAGAGGATACGAACAGCGCCCAGGAACGTGAGCGCCGCCGTGAGCGCCAGCGCCTCGACGAGAAGCGATGCCGGCACCGTGCCCAGCACGGACAAGTCCAGCTTGCCGGCGGCCACCATCCAGACGATGAGCCCGATGCCGACGACGTACTTGAGGAAGAAGAGGGCGACTTTCCTCGCGCCGTGAGGCAACGCGGCGGCAGGCGACGCCTCTTCGATACCAGGCTCGGCGAGCCTCGGTTCGGCCTCCGCGGCCTTCACGCCAGATCCCTTGAATGTCACGACGATGGCTTCGGCCGCGCAGGAGCAGAATGATACAATATTTCATTGATTTACCGTCGCTATCGATGACGGCGCGCGACCTCCCGGCCGCGTCCCGAAACCCCTTTGCCGCCCGATCCCCGCCATTCGCTGCGCCACTACCTGTGGGCTGCCATCGTCGTAGCGGTGGCGCTAGCGATCTACCTTCCGGGCTTGGGAAACCAGCTCGTCTACGACGACGGCGCCCTCACGGACGGCGATCTCTTCACGGCTTACCGCTCGCTCGCGTTGCGGTCGCGAATGTTGTCGTACGGCTCGTTCGTGTGGCTCCAGTCGCTGCTGGGCGAGGGATGGTGGAAGCAGCGCCTGTTGAACGTCGCGATCCACGTTGCCGTCGTCGGCGTCCTGTGGGGGTTCTATCGCGAGATACTGCGCGCCCTCACTGTCCCCGATCCCGATCCGGGAGAGGAGCGCGAGTCGTATCACGCTTCGCCGGCACTTGGGGTCGCCGTTGGTTTCTTCGCGCTCAACCCCGTCGCCGTGTACGCGGTCGCCTACCTCATCCAGCGCTCCATCCTCCTCGCGACGTTCTTCACGGTCGTGGCGCTGTGGCTCTTCGCGCTGGGGCTGCGCACCGGAAAGTGGTGGCTGCACCTGCTTGCCGCGATCTCGTATGCGCTCGCGGTGCTGTCAAAGGAGCACGCGGTTCTGGCGCCGCTCGCCGCGGTGCCGATCTACATCGTGGTCGCGCGCCCTTCGAGAAAGCGGCTGGCCATGGTTGCAGTCGCGACCGCGACGCTCATCGGGACCGCGGGTGCGCTCCTCTGGACGCGATTCGGCTACATCCTCGGGACGCCGTTCGACGAATTCTCGCGCGCCTATCTCGCGCAGCTCGCCGCGCTCAATCCCGATGCGCCGCGCCTTGCCTGGGCGCTCAGCATCATCAACCAGTGCTGGCTTTTCTTCGAGTATGGCCTGCGTTGGTTTCTCCCCGTGGCGGACTGGATGTCGATCAGCCTCCGCCCGCCATTTCCCGTGACCTGGCTGAGCCTCCCGCAGATTCTCGGCGTGCCGTTATATGTCGCGGTGATCGCGGTGGGGTTCCGACTGATCGTGCGGTACCGCGACTGGCGCGCGCTGGTCGGTCTGTCGCTGCTGCTCCCGGCGATCCTCTTCGGCACCGAGTTCGTGACCGTTTGGGTCCAGGATCCCTTCGTGCTGTATCGAAGCTACCTCTGGGCGATCGGCGTGCCGGGACTCGTATTCGTGTTTCTTCACGGCACTTCGCCGCGGGCGCTCGCAGTGTTGGGGACGATCGTGGGATTCCTCTTCGCCTGGCAGGCGATCGAGCGCGTCATGTCGCTTTCCACGGCCGAGACCGCCTGGACCGACGCGATCGCGAAGCTTTCCAGGGATCCGCGCGCCGTGGGCCGGTGGTTTCCCTATCTCAACCGCGGCAGCTATTACGCCGAACACGATCAGTTCCAGCTCGCCATACGGGACTTCGAGACCTCCGCTACGCTGGGGGACCTCGGCATGGGCGCTTTCAACACCGGCTCGATGCTCAACGCGACCGGCATGCCGCAGCAGGCGCTGCAGCAGTTCGCTGCCGCCGAGAAACAGGGCTACGACCTGTACAGCCTGCCTTTCCAGCGCGGCCTGGCTTACGCCACCCTGGGAAAAACCGCCGACGCCCAGCGCGAGTTCGGCACCGCCATGGCGATGAATCCCCCCTCGCCCACGCGCGAGATCCTGATGCTGCAACTCGGCCGGACCGCACTGCAGACGGGGCAGACGGATTTCGCGATCGCGAACCTGCAGTCATTCCTGAAGAACGAGCCGCGCCACGGCGAGGCACGCTATCTCCTTGCGATGGCATACGTCGCCAAGGGTGAGCCTGCGCGCGCGCTGGAAGTGATCGACGAGTTCGGCCCGGCGCCAGGCGGCGCCGCGCACTACGCGCGCGCCGTCGCGAGCTATGGGCTGGGCCGCAAGACCGATGCGACGCGCGAGATCGACGCGGCGATCAGCCTGGATCCACGCAATGCCCTGTTGCGCGACTGGCGGGCGAAGATCGGCGCGATGCGATAGGCCATGCGAATCCTGCACATCGGCAAGTACTACCCGCCCGTGCCCGGTGGCATGGAGAGATTCCTCGCGGACCTGGTGCAGGCCCAGCGCGCGCAGGGCCACGACGTCGAGGTGCTGGTGCACCAGCACGAGCGATCGGCGCACGAAGCGGATCCGCCCTGGCTCATGCGCTGCCCCGTGTGGAAACGGCTCTTCTTCGCGCCGCTCGCGCCGCGATTCCCGTTCTGGCTGCATCGCGCGCTGCTGCGCTTCGATCCCGACGTGATCCATATCCACATGCCCAACGTGAGCCCGTTCTGGCTGCTGCTCCTCGCGTCGGCGCGCGAGCGCACATGGGCGATCCATTGGCAGTCCGACGTGGAGCCCTCGCGCTTCAAGTTCTCGCTGCGGCTTCTCTATCCGTATTACCGCATCTTCGAGCGGGCGCTCCTCGAGGCTGCGGATTGCATCTTCGTCGCTTCGCGGCAATACCTGGACTCGAGCAAGCCGCTGCAGCCGTGGCATCACAAGTGCCACGTCGTTCCCCTGGGCGTCGATCCTGCGCGTCTGCCGGAGGTACCCGCGAGCCAATTGAAGGGATTGTGGCGCGGCGATGGGTTGCGTGTCCTCGCCGTAGGCCGCCTGTCCTACTACAAGGGTTTCGGGACGCTGGTGCAGGCGGTGCTCGACGACCCCTCGAAGGAGCTCGTCATCATCGGCGAAGGCGAGGAGCGGGCCATGATCGAGAGAATCCTCGCGAACGCACGCGATTTCGATCATGTGCGCCTCCTGGGCGAGGTCGAGGACGAAATGGTGCGCCGCTACATGGCGTCGTGCGATGTGCTGTGCCTGCCCTCGCGCGAGCGCACCGAGGCTTTCGGCATCGTGCTGCTGGAGGCGATGCGCTACGGCAAAGCGGTCATGGCAAGCGACCTCCCCGGCAGTGGAGTCACCTGGGTCGCGCGCGCCGGGCAGAACGCCGTCCTGGTGAAGCCTGAAGACGTGGCGGCCTGGCGTGCCGCCTTGAACGATCTGCACTCGCACCCCGCGCAACGGCATCTCATGGGGCGCCTCGGACGCGAGCGTTACGAGCGCGAGTTCGACATCGCACGCGTTTCCGAACGCATCACCAAACTCTACGATCTGGCGAGACGCGTGCGGGTGGAGACCGCAGTGGCGCAGGCGATCGGGGACGACGTCGCCAATCCGGCTCCGTCCGACGTGGCGATGCAGGCCGACGGCCGCGGGCGCGTCCTCGTCGTCATCCCCGCCTTGAACGAGGCCGATTGCATCGGAACCGTGATCATGAAGGCGCGCGAGCAGGGCGCGAACCACGTCGTCGTCGTGGATGACGGCAGCACGGACGACACTGCGTCCATCGCGACTCTCTCGGGCGCGACGGTCCTGCGCGCGCCGCTCTGGCAGGGCGCGTGGGGCGCGATCCAGACGGGAATCCGATATGCCGTGCGCCACGGTTACTCGGCGGTCATCACGATGGATGCCGATGGGCAGCACGAGCCCGCGCACCTGCCCGAATTGATGGCCGCGGGGCGCGATGCGGACGTCGTGATCGCGGCGTGCGTGACCCGAGGTTCGCGCGCGCGCCAGGTTGCGTGGGCCTACTTCCGCTTCCTCACCGGCCTCACCTTCGACGACCTCACATCGGGGTTCCGCTACTATGGTCCGCGCGCGTGCCAGCTCCTCGCATCGGAGGAAGCCACGTTGCTAGACTATCAGGACGTCGGGGTGCTCCTGCTGTTGAGGCGCGCCAAGCTCACCATCTCGGAGATCTCCGTCACGATGAACCCACGCAAGAGCGGCGCCTCGCGCATCTTTTTCTCGTGGTGGACGGTCGGCTGGTACATGGTGGAGACCTCGCTCCTGTGCCTCGCACGCTGGAGTCGCGCGCGCGACGTCCGATGAAAAGCTACCACCTCACCGTCATCGTGTTGGGCCTGGTGCTCGCCGTCGGGATCCTCTACCTCGTGCGCCGCGACCACCTCTACATCCGGCAGGGGCTGTTCTGGATCCTCATGGCGGCGCTGTCGCTGCTCTTCGGATTGTGGCCCAACCTCATCGACTCGCTGGGCACCGCGTTGGGCGTCGCCTACCCCCCGACGCTGCTCTTCCTGGTCGCGATCGTGGTGCTCATCTTCAAGGCGCTCTTCGGCGACATCGAGCTCACGCGCGTAAGGCGCGATCTGCGGCGGTTGAATCAGCGCATCGCACTTCTCGAGGCGGGACATCGCGTCGAGGACGAGCTCGACTCGCCGCCCACCAATCCGGTCACCGAGGCGATGCTGCAAGGTGACGAATAGTCCGCGCGCCGCCATCGGCTAATCCGTAGTTTTCATTCGCGCGCGGGCGTATCGTGGCGCTCCCTGCAATTCGCACGGAGGCTCACGATGAAATTCTTGCTGCATGCATGCTCGTTCGCGACGGTAATTCTTGCGTCCTCGCTCGTACCGGCCGCCCCGAAAGTTCTCAGCAATTGCCAGACGATCATCGATCCGGGCGCGTATATCGTCGGCAAGAACGTCGCCGCATCGGGCGACTGCTTCGTGATCGCGGCGGACAACGTCAACCTCGACCTCGACGGTTTCGTGCTCACGGGCAATGGCACCGGTTCGGCGTTCGTCGAACAGCTCGCGGTCGGCCGCAAGGGCCTCAACCTGCACAACGGCGTGGTCACCGGCTTCGCCAACGGCATCTTCATGCTGAACTCCACCGCCATGGTGATCGACCGCATGCAGTTCACGAACAATTCGTCGTCGGGGGTGCATGCAGGGGACGCGGTCACTGTCACGAACAGCCAGGTCCTGGACAACAACGGCTCCGGCATCGTCCTCGGCCAGCGCGCGAGCGTCAGCGGCTGCACCGTCAACAACAACGCCGGCACGGGGATCTCGCTCAACATCGGGAGCACTGCGACGGGAAACGCCGTGGGCCGCAATGGCGGCACCGGGATTTTCATGGCCGAGGGCGGCCTCGTCGCCAACAGCGTGTCGCGCAACAACCAGCAGTACGGCGTGCTGATGGACTGCCCCGGCACCGTGGTCTCGAGCACGGTGAGCAACAACCTCGCGTTCAACATCGCGCAGCCCGGCGGCAGCGGCTCGTGCGACGAAGGCGGCACCAAATGAAAACGCCCGCGCAAGCGGGCGTTTTCTGTTCAGCGGTTCACGCTCAGCTCTCGCCTTCGAGGAAGCTGCGAAGCTTCTCGGAGCGCGACGGATGGCGAAGCTTGCGAAGCGCCTTCGCCTCGATCTGGCGGATGCGCTCGCGCGTCACGTCGAACTGCTTGCCGACCTCCTCGAGCGTGTGGTCCGTGTTCATCTCGATGCCGAAACGCATGCGAAGCACCTTCGCCTCGCGCGGCGTGAGCGAATCGAGCACGTCCTTTGTGGCCTCGCGCAGCGACGCGTAGAGCGCGCTGTCCGAGGGCGCGAGGCCGGCCTGGTCCTCGATGAAATCGCCCAGGTGCGAATCGTCGTCGTCGCCGATCGGCGTCTCCATGGAGATCGGCTCCTTGGAGATCTTGAGGATCTTGCGGATCTTCTC
>WNFL01092641.1_pt3 | contig 53597 bp, 52 predicted proteins | sample 5400361 | NCBI WGS metagenome assembly WNFL01 (sample SAMN13153351, study PRJNA577476) | soil metagenome | isolation source: 40 cm soil on Douglas fir-dominated hillslope | place: USA:California | collected 2013-09-17 | reverse complement strand
ATGCAGCGGGGGGAGTGGTACACCGTCGGCGACGTGGCCTACGCGGACGCGGACGGCTTCTACTACATCTGCGACCGCAAGCGCGACATGATCATCTCGGCGGGGGTGAACATCTATCCGGCCGAGATCGAGGACGTGTTGCACCGCCACCCCGGGGTGCTCGACGCGGCAGTCTTCGGGGTGCCCGACGACGAGTGGGGCGAGCGGGTGCACGCGGCCCTGCACGTGCGGCCCGGGGAGACCCTCACCCGCGAGGAGATCACCGCCTTCTGCCGGGGGCACATGGCGGGCTACAAGGTGCCCCGCGAGATCTCCTTCCACGGCGTCTTCCCGCGCGACGCGGCGGGCAAGCTGCTCAAGCGCCAGCTCCGCGAGCCCTACTGGGCGGGCCGCGCCGCGCGGGTGTGACCATGTGGGGCTTCCGCGCGCGGCTCACCGCCAAGATCACGGTGGTGATCGTCCTGGTGCTGGTCGTCGGGTTCGGGGTCTCCACCATCCTGACCATCCAGCGGGAGAGCGCCCTCCTGGTCGAGCAGAACAAGATGGCGGCCCGGCAGCTGATCGGCACCCTGGTGGCGAGCATCGAGACCGCGATGCTCTCCGAGCGGCCCGACATCACGCGCGGTCTCATCGCCGACCTGCGCAGCTCGAAGCTCGTCACCGGCCTCATGGTCTACCGGCGCAACGGGGTGGAGGCCTTCACCGACCTGGCCACCCTGCGCGAGGTCTCGAAGGAGGCGGAGCTGCCCAAGGGGGTCATGGCCTCCATCGAGAAGATGCGCCGGGAGCCGGGCCGCACCATGGCCGGGCCGCTCTTCACCCGCGCGCTCGAGACCCTGCAGACCCAGGAGGCGCTCGAGTCGCGGGAGGGCGCGACGACCTTCACCCTCTACCAGCCGATCCCCAACCAGGAGCGCTGCCAGGGCTGCCACGGCTCGGACCACAAGGTGCGCGCGGTCATCCAGGCCGCCACGTCCATGGAGCCGGTGATGGCCGAGGTGCGCATGCAGCGCAACCGCCAGATCATGATCGGCCTCCTGACCATCGTGGCCGCGGCGGCGGTGCTGGCGGTGGCGATGCGCCACGTGGTGGTGCGGCCGATCCACGAGCTGGCCGCGGTGGCCCGGCGGATCGGCGAGGGCGACTTCGCGGTCCGGGCCCGCGCGGGCGCGGGCGACGAGGTGGCCGAGCTGGGCTCGGCGCTCAACGACATGACCGGCCACCTCGCGCGGTCCCGGCAGGACCTGGACGCCCGCAATACCGAGCTGGCCACCGCGCTCGAGAACCTGCAGGCCTCGCGGCAGCGCCTCGAGGTGCTCGAGCAGCTCAAGGGCGAGCTCTCGAAGTTCGTGCCCGACGCGGTCAAGGAGCTGCTCGAGCGGGACCCCAGCGCGACCGCGCTGGAGAAGCGCAACGAGGAGGTCTCGGTGCTCTTCCTCGACATCGTGGGCTACACGCGGCTGTCCGAGCAGCTCGAGGCCAAGCGCCTCAACCAGCTCGTCCAGACCTACTTCTCGAGCTTTCTCGAGATCATCCGGCGACACCACGGCGACGTGAACGAGACCGCGGGCGACGGGCTCATGGTGATCTTCCAGAAGCAGCCGCGGGGCCCCGGCGGGGGCGACGAGGATCACGCCTTGAACGCGACGCGGGCCGCCTTCGCGATCCGTCAGAAGGCGGCCGCGCTGAACGAGGAGTACGCCGGCGTGTTCCCGGCGGTGGCGCTGCACATGGGGATCAACACCGGCCAGGCGCTGGTGGGCGCGACCAAGCTGAGCGGGGCCGCCTCCGAGCGCTGGACCTTCACCGCCACCGGGCCCACCACCAACATCGCGGCGCGGTTCGCGGGCGCCGCCGAAGGCGGCGACATCGTGGTCGGCCAGGTGACCGCCGACCGCATCGCCGGGCTCTTCGTGCTGGAATCGCTCGGCGAGCGCAGCTTCAAGAACGTCTCGCAGCCGCTCCCGATCTACCGGGTGATCCCGCCCGGCGTGTACAGCAAGGTCACGTAGCTACATCGCGCCGCCGCCGCCGCCCTTCCAGTCGAACGAGGTCACGCTGACCCGGTAGGAGGCGCCGGGCGCCTTGAGCGGCACCTCGAAGTAGACGCGGTCGTTGAACTGGACGACGCCCTGCACGAAGCCGATGGTCCTCGCGATCACCGCGCCCGAGGCGTCGAGCGTCTCCACCAGCAGGTGGATGTCGCTGGCCGGACGGCCATAGTCGTTGTAGAGGTAGCCCTGGATCACCGGCTTGCCGTTGCGCTTCGTTCCGGCCTCCCAGTCGAGGCGGAGTCGGGAATCGATTCCCTGCGGGGTCGGGACCGCCACCGCGGGCGCCGGCATCACCGCCGGTCCCAGGGCCAGGACCGCCGCCGTCATCAGCACGAGAGCCTTGATCGTCTTCATGGATGATCGCCTCCTGGGCCCTATGATGCCTCGGAGCCGGCCCGAGATGCGGGCGACGATTCAGCCCCGCCCGCCCGCCATGAGCCGGGCCTCGGGCAGGCCTCGCAGCCGTGCCATGGCGGCCACTCCCAGGGCCGGTCCGACCGCCAGCATGGCGAACGCCCAGCGCCAGCCGGCCCAGGCGACCACCGGGGGGATCAGCCAGATCGAGACCATGGTCAGGGCGAAGCCGAGGCAGGTCTGGGTGGTGAGCGCGGTGCCGACGTAGGCCGCGGGCGCCAGCTCGGTCACCGCGGTGGAGAACTGGGCCGAGTCCGCGATCACCGTGACCCCCCAGACCACCGCCACCAGCAGGGTCACGAGCGGCGGGCCGCCGAAGGTGAGGCCGATCAGGATGGCGCAGAGGCCGGAGATCGCCATGGCCGCCATGGTCAGGGTGGTGCGCCCCCAGCGGTCGGCGAGCGCGCCGCCCGCCCAGGCGCCGAGGCCGCCGCCCAGCCCCGCGCACGCGAAGGTGGCCGCGCTCGCGTTGAGCCCCGCGTAGCTCCCGCCGCCGCGGGCCTCGAGACTCGCGGCCAGGAAGGTGGCCAGCCAGGCCCACATCGCGTAGAGCTCCCACATGTGGCCGAAGTACCCGAAGCAGGCCAGACGCGGGCCCCGCTCGCGCAGCACCGCGGTGGCCATGTGCAGGTCGAAGCGGGCCGCCGGGAAGCGATGCGGGCCCTCGGTGACCAGCGCGACCGCGAGGGCGCCAAGCACCCCGAGGAGCGAGGCGGCGAGCAGGGTGTGGCGCCAGGGCAGGTCGGTGAAGCCGCGGATGAGGTGGGGCGCGGCCGAGCCCACCGTGAGCGCGGCCACCAGGAGCCCGATCGCGAGGCCGCGGCCCTCGCGGAACCAGGTGGCCGCGATCTTCATCGCGGGCGGATAGGTGCCGGCCAGGCAGACGCCGGTCAGAAAGCGGAGGACGAGCGCGGGGGTCAGGTGCTCCACCCAGAGCGCCAGCCCCGCGTTCGCGAGCGCGGCGGCCAGCGCTCCCCACATCATGAGCGCGCGAGCGGGCAGGACGTCCGGCAGGTTGGTGAGCGCGGCGGCGAGGGTGCCGACGATGAAGCCGGCCTGCACCGCGATGGTCAGGCTCGCGCGCCCGCCGTCCCCCAGGGCCCACTCACGGGAGAGCGCGGGCAGCACCGCGGAGGCGCTGAACCAGAGCGAGAGGACCAGCAGCTCGGCCAGCGACAGCAGGCCGAGCGCCCTCCAGCGAGCCGATGCGCCGTCCATGACTCGTGCATCTAAGCACAGGTCCGCAAGACCTGCGCGTGTTGACTGAGTACAGGTGATCGTCTAGCATCGTCGAGAGGCGCCCTGCATCGCGCCATCCGACTCAACGACGAGAGGATTCCATGGCCGATTCGCCGATGACGCTATCGGAACATCTCTCGACCCAGCAAGCCTCGCTCTCGACCGAGCACGCCCGGAACGTGGCCGCGGTCATCGGCCGCATCGGCCGCGTCGCCGCGGTGATCGCCCAGGAGCTGGCCCACGCGGCGCTGCGCGACCGCCTCGGGTACGTGGGCGGCGCCAACGCGACCGGCGACCAGGTCAAGAAGCTCGACGTCTGGGGCCACGACACCATGGTGACCGCGCTGCGGGAGACCGGCGCGTGCGCGTCCCTGATCTCCGAGGAGGCCGCCGAGCCCGTCGAGATGGACGCGGGCGGCACCCACGCCCTCGTGGTCTGCGCCGACCCGGTGGACGGCTCCTCGAACCTCGACGTGAACGGGGCCGTGGGCACGATCTTCTCGCTGCGACCGTCGAGGGGAGAGACGCCCGCCGGCCCGGCCGCGCTCGGGCGCGGCACCGATCAGATCGCGGCCGGCTATGTGATGTACGGGCCCGCGACCGCTCTGGTCTACACGGTGGGGCAGGGCACCCACGGCTTCACCCTCAATCCGGAGTCCGGCGAGTTCCTGCTCACCCACGCGGACATGCGCATTCCCCGGCGCGGCAAGATCTACGGGATCAACGAGGGCAATATCCACTCGTGGCACCCGGGGCAGCGCGCCTTCGTCGAGCACCTCAAGACGCCGGACAAGGCGGCGGGGCGGCCGTACTCGCTCCGCTATTCGGGAGCGATGGTCGCGGACGTCCACCGCACCCTGCTGGACGGGGGGCTCTTCATGTACCCCGCGGACTGGAGCGATCCGAAGAAGCCGAAGGCCAAGCTGCGTCTGCTGTACGAGGTCGCGCCGATGGCCCTGATCTGCGAGCAGGCGGGCGGCCGCGCGAGCACCGGGCTCGAGCGCGTGCTCGATCTGGTCGCCACCGAATATCACCAGCGAGCCGCCGTGATCCTCGGCAGCTCCGAGGACGTCGCGGCGGCCGACGCATTCTACCGACGCTGACCGTCGAGCCAGGAAAGGAGCGGGTACCCATGGAATCGCGAGTGAAGGAGATCCTGAGCTGGTACAGCAGCGACAGCCCGGGCACGCGCACCAACATCGCTCGGCTCCTCAATCACGGACGCCTGGCCGGCACCGGGAAGCTGGTCATCCTGCCGGTGGACCAGGGCTTCGAGCACGGCCCCGCGCGCAGCTTCGCGGTGAATCCGGCCGGCTACGACCCGTCGTATCACTTCCAGCTCGCGATCGACGCCGGCTGCAACGCCTACGCGGCGCCGCTCGGCTTCCTGGAGGCGGGGGCCGCCGAGTTCGCGGGCGAGGTCCCGTTGATTCTCAAAATGAACAACCACGACGTGCTCCACGACGAGAAGGATCCGCTCTCCGCGGTGACCGGCTCGGTGAAGGACGCGCTGCGGCTCGGCTGCGCGGCGGTGGGCTTCACGATCTACCCGGGCTCGTCGCAGGCCCAGATCATGTACCAGCAGTGCCGTGAGATGATCCAGGAGGCCAAGGCCAACGGGCTCGCCGCGGTGGTGTGGTCGTACCCCCGCGGCACCGACGTGAGCAAGGCGGGCGAGACCGGGCTGGACGTCGTGGCCTACGCGGCCCAGATCGCGGCCCAGCTGGGCGCCCACGTGATCAAGGTGAAGCCGCCCACCGAGCACATCGAGCAGGCCGAAGCCAAGAAGGCCTACGACAAGGCCAAGGTGCCGATGGCCACGCTCAGCGAGCGGGTCCGGCACGTGGTGCAGTCCTCCTTCAACGGGCGCCGCATCGTGATCTTCTCGGGAGGCGCCACCAAGGAGGACGACGAGGCGATCTTCGACGAGTGCCGCGGCATCCGCGACGGCGGCGGGTTCGGCTCCATCATCGGCCGCAACTCGTTCCAGCGGCCGCGCGACCACGCGCTGCGGTTCCTGGACTCCGTGATGAAGATCTACGCGGGCGAGAAGAAGTAGCGGCCGGGCCCCGGCTCGTGCCCGCTCCCTCGGAGGCTCAGGTTCGGGAGTACCTGAAGACCCTGTCGAACTGGGGCCGCTGGGGGAGCGAGGACGAGCTGGGCACCATCAACCTCATCACCCCCGCCAAGCGCCAGGCCGCGGCGCGGCTCGTCACCCAGGGGGAGAGCGTGACCTGCGCGCGGCCCATCACCACCGACATCACCCCGGAGACCACCGTCCAGCCGATGCGCTTCATGGTGGACTCGGGCGAGGGGCGCGACACCGTCTCGCCGGAGCGCGCGCTGCAGCGCCGGGGCGCCGCCGAGTTCATCGGCATGGTGTTCCACGGCTACTCGATCACCCACGTGGACGCGCCCTCGCACTACTTCTGGGACGGCCAGCTCTACAACGGGCGCTCCTGCAACGCGGTGACCTCGCGCGAGGGGGCCACCGTCAACTCGGTCGAGGTGCTCCGCGACGGGGTGGTGAGCCGCGGCGTGCTGCTCGACGTCGCCCGCACCAAGGGGCTGCGCTGGCTCGAAGCCGGGGTCGGCGTCATGCCCGAGGACCTGGAGGAGGCCGAGAAGGCGGCGGGCGTGCGCGTCGAGTCGGGCGACATCCTGCTGGTGCGCACCGGCTACTACGGCCGGCGGCTCGCGGAGGGACCGGTGAACCCGATGCAGGCCGGCAACCCGGCGCTCCACGCGGCGTGCTGCCCGTGGTTGCGCGAGCGGGGGGTCGCGATGATCGGCACCGACACCCACAATGACGTCACCCCGCTGCCCTATCCCTCCATGGGCAATTCCTTCCACGTGGTCTGCCTCGTGGCCATGGGGCTCTGGCTGATCGACAACGCCAACCTGGAGGACGTGGCCCGGACCGCCGCGCGCCTCAACCGCTGGGAATTCCTGCTGTCGATCGCCCCGCTCCGACTCAAGGCGGTAACCGGGTCCCCGGTCAACCCGATCGCCGTCTTCTAGGCCCTTGCCGGGCTTGAAGGAATCCCTGGTGGAGAGAAAAAGCGGCTGGCATATACTCGGGGGCATGGAGCGCCACACCCCCTGGTTCCAGCTGGTGGCCGTGGTCCTGGTCCTGGTCGGTCTCCTGACGCTGGCCGCCCCGGCCCCGGCGCACGCCATGGATCCCCAGCTCATTCTCGCCATGGCCTCCGCGGCCGGCGCGATCGCGCTGATCGTGGGCTATCTCATCGTGGCCAACAGTCGTGACCGCCAGCGCGCGGCCTCGCTGGAGGGCATCTACACCTGCGCCGATCAGGAGGCCGCGGGTCCCATGGGCTGCGCCGGCCCGGGCTCCGGTAAGTCGGCGCCCGCCGCCTACGCGGCCGCGGCTGCGCCGGAGAGCCCGATGGCGACGGCCGAGAGTGCCGTCGCCGCTCCCCGGCCCACGTCGCTCGCGGCGGTGGAGGGGTGCGCGGCCGGCCAGGCCTCCGGGCCGATGGGCTGTGGGGGGCCGATGAGCCCCGAGCCCGCGTACACCTCGGCTGCTTCCACTCCTGCCGCACCCTCCGGGGGGTGACCCCGCCGGTCTTGTCTTGCGTGTCCCGCCGGCTGCTTACTTCCGGAAGGCCTCGAGCACCTCGCCGAACAGCGCCCACTTCTCGCCGTCGAACTTGGCGAGCTGCTCCTGCTCGATGGGGGCGTGGTCGGTGGGGCTCGTGTTGACCTTGATGCCGGGCAGCAGGAGCGGCAGCTCGAAGTCCTTCACGTTCGCCGCCTGCTTCATGATGTTCTCGCGGGAGAGGTCGTTGCCGCACTGCTTGAGGACCTGGGTCATCAGCATCGCCACGTTATAGCCGAAGGCGTTGGACTGGTCGTCCATCGCCCCTTCCGGATAGTACTTCTTCATGAAGGCGACCCAGTCGGTGAAGCCCTTGTCGTTCTTCCACTGGGGGTCGGTGATCTCCTTCATGTAGAGCGCGGTGATCAGGCCCCGGGAGGCCTCGAGGCCGGCCGGCTTCAGCACGGTGCCGAGCGAGCTCGATACGTTGTTCAGGAAGTGCAGCGGCTTCCAGCCGATGTCGTTGGCCTTCTTGATCGCCTGCACCGCGAACTTCGGGATCGTGATGTTGAAGAAGACGTTGGCTCCGCTGTTCTTCAGGTTCACGATCTGGGAGTCGATCGTGGGGTCGGTCACCTCGTAGCTCTGCCGCATCACGATCAGCTTCTTGGCCGCGTCCCCGAGCCCGTCCTCGAAGCCCTTCAGGTAGTCCTTCCCGTAGTCGTCGTTCTGGTAGAGGATGCCGACCTTGGCGTCGGGCACGTTCTTCAGCACGTACGCCGCGTAGATCCGGCCCTCGGTCTGGTAGTTGGGCTGATAGCCCATCGTCCACGGGAAGTTCTTCGGGTCGTTCCACTTCGTGGCGCCGGTGGCCACGAAGAGGTGCGGCACCTTCTGCTGGTTCACGTACTTGTGGATGGCGCTGTTGGGCGGTGTGCCCAGGGTCTGGAAGAGCACGGCCACCTGGTCCTGCTCCACGAGGCGGCGGACCATCTCGACCGTCTTGGGCGGGCTGTACTGGTCGTCGAGGGTGATGTAGTTGATCTTGCGCCCGTTGACCCCGCCCTCGTCGTTGACCTTCTTGAAGTAGGCGCCGATGACCTTGCCGATGGTCCCGTAGGCGGAGGCGGGCCCGCTGTAGGGGTTGGTGTTGCCGACCTTGATCTCGGTGGCGGTGACGCCGACCACCGTCTGGGCCGCCGCCGCGCCGGCGCCGGCCAGCGTGGCCAGGCCGCCCACCAGCAGCAGCGCAATGAACCGCGTGAATAGACTCATAGTTGCCTCCCGTTCAGGTTGAGGATGGACATCACCGGCCCTGCTCTCTTGAAACTGCCGGCGCGGTCAGCCGGATCCACACCAGGTGCAGGAATCCGGCGATGCCGCGGGGCATCACGTACATGAACACGATGAGGAAGACCCCGAAGATGGCCCAGGGGGCCGCCTTGGAGATGTCCTGGGCCCAGTTGGGCACGAACTGCACGAACAGGGCCCCGTAGATCGCCCCCGAGATCGTGGCGAACCCGCCGATCACGATCCCGGTCAGCAGGGTGATGGACAGGAACACGTTGAAGGAGTCGGGCGCCACGAAGGCGATGGCGATCGCGGAGAGCGCCCCCGCGATCCCGGTGTAGGCCGCGCTCACCCCGAAGACGACCGACTTGTAGAGGGCGCTGTTGATGCCCATGGCCTCGGCCGCGATGTGGTTGTCGCGGATGGCCACGATGGCGCGACCCACGCGGCCCCGCAGCAGGTTCCAGGCGACCACGAAGAGGACGATGGTGACCGCGAGGGTCAGGTAGTAGAGCCACTGGTCCTCGGACAGCCGCAGCCCGAACGGGGCCTTGGGCTTGCTCAGCACGATGCCCTGCGAGCCCCCCGTCCAGTGCTCGAAGTACTTGAGGATCTGCGGCACCGCGAGGGCCAGCGAGAAGGTCGCGAGGGCCAGATAGAGGCCTTCCAGCCGCAGGGCGGGCCGCCCGAAGAGGAAGCCGACGACCAGGCAGACGATCCCGGCCACGGGAATCGTCCAGCCGTACCCGATGTCCCACCGGTCGATCATGACCGCGGTGGTGTAGGCCCCGATGCCGTAGAAGGCGCCATGGCCGAGCGAGAACTGGCCGTTGTAGCCGGTCAGCATGTTGAGGCCGAGCAGGGCGATCGCGTAGGTCAGGACCTGGGTGAACTGGAAGAGGCGGAAGTTGCTCATCGCGAAGGGGAGCGAGACCGCGACCAGCAGGACCACCACGACCGCGGCCAGGCCCATCGGCCGGCCCGCGAGGGCCCCCCGCGACGCGCCCGCCGCGTCGCTCGCGCGTTCGGCCGTCCCGGTCGCTCCGCCGGTGCCCGACGCCACCGCTAGACCCGGCGGACCGTGGTGCGGCCGAAGAGGCCGGTGGGCCTCACCAGCAGCACGATGATGATCATGGCGAGCGCCACCGTGAGCTTGAGCTCGGTGCCGATGAACGACACGTAGGTCCCGACCAGGTTCTCGGTCACCCCCACCAGGAAGCCGCCCGCCACCGCGCCCATCGGGCTCGTGAAGCCCCCCACCGTGGCCGCCGCGAACGCGTAGAGCTGGATGCCGCCCATCATGTTCGGATCGAGGAAGACGACCGGGGCCACCATCATGCCCGCGATGGCCCCGAAGGCGGACGCGAGGCCCCAGCCGAGGCCGAGCATCCAGCTCACCCGGATCCCGCAGAGCCGGCTGGAGACGGGGTTCTGGGCGGCGGCCCGCATGGCCAGCCCGAGCGTCGTGTACTGGAAGAAGAGGAACAGCAGGGTCAGCACGACGAGGGTGATGCCGATGGCGCCCAGGTCGTGGGCCCCGAAGACGATGTTGCCGATTCTGATGGGCTTGGACGGGAAGGGGCTCGGGAATGGTTTCTGGATGTAGGAGTAGATCCACCCGGCCACGCTGTTGAAGATCACGAGCAGGCCCAGGGTGACGATCACGATGGTGAGGATCGGCTGGCCCTCGACGGGTCGGATCACGATGCGCTCGACGAGCAGCCCGCCCACGAAGGCGATGGCCACCGTCGCGAGGAACGTGACCCAGTAGGGCAGGCCCGCCTGCAGCAGGGACCAGGCGAGGTAGGTGCTGAACATCGCCATCTCCCCCTGCGCGAAGTTCACCACGTCGGTGGCCTGATAGATCATGACCAGGGCCAGGGCGAGGCTCGCATAGATCCCGCCCGTCGCGAGCCCGGAGACAACCTGCTGGACCAATATGTCCATTCTAATTGGGGGGGAGCGGGCGCCGCTCCTCCCCCAAGCCCCCCCACCGCAGCGTGTCATGGGCTGGTCGGTTCATGATCGCTTGCGTCCGCGTGACCCTCTTGTGAATGGCGCTGGCTGGTTCATGGTCGTGTCTGGTCTCCTCAGTAGCCGAGGTAGGAGCGGCGGATGGCGTCGTCCTTCTTGAGCTCGGCGGCCGGGCCGGACATCACCACCCGTCCCGTCTCGAGCAGGTAGGCGTGGTGGGCGAGCTCGAGGGCCATCGCCGCGTTCTGCTCGACCAGCAGCACGCTCACCCGCTCGTGCTGGTTGATGGTCCGCACGATGCGGAAGATCTCCCGGACCACGAGCGGGGCCAGCCCCAGCGACGGCTCGTCCAGCAGCAGGAGGCGCGGCCGGGACATGAGCGCCCGTGCCACCGCGAGCATCTGCTGCTCGCCGCCCGAGAGTGTGCCCGCCTGCTGGCGGCGCCGCTCCGCCAGCACCGGGAAGTATCCGTAGATCTTGTCGTAGTCCTCCGCGAGGCCGGTCCGGTCCCGGCGCGCGTAGGCGCCGAGCCGCAGGTTCTCCTCCACCGAGAGATCCACGAAGGTGCCCCGGCCCTCCGGGGTGTGCGCGATGCCGAGCCGCACGATGTCCTCGGTGGTCTTGGCGTCGATGCGCTGGCCGTCGAAGCGCACCTGGCCGCTGGTCTTGACCATCCGGCAGACGGCCCGGAGCGTGGTCGTCTTGCCCGCCCCGTTGGCACCGAGGATCGTGGTGATCCCGCCGGTCTCCACCGCGAAGGAGAGGCCGTGCAGAACCTTGGTCCAGCCGTACTGCGCTTCGAGGTCCTGCGTCTCCAGCAGCGCCGGCATCAGGCCGCGCTCCCGAGGTAGGCCCGGATCACTTCGGGATCGCGCTGCACCACCGCGGGCGGCCCCTCCGCGATCTTGCGGCCGAAGTCGAGCACGACGACTCGATCGGACACCTGCATGACGAGGCTCATGTGGTGCTCCACGAGGAGCACGGTCACGCCCCGGCGGTCGCGGATGGCCCGGAGAATGGCGCCGAGCGTCGCGACCTCCTCGTGGTTGAGGCCGCCCGCCGGCTCGTCCACGAGCAGGAGCTTCGGGTTGCCCGCGAGCGCGCGCGCCAGCTCGACGCGCTTGAGCGTGCCGAAGGGCAGGCCCGCGGCGGGATGCGCGGCCACGCGCTCGAGCCCGAGGAAGGCGATGACCTCCATCGCGGCCTCCCGCATCATCCGCTCCTCGCGACCGACCCACGGCAGGCGGAGGGCATTGCTCAGGAAATCGCTGCCGGTGCGCGCGTGCACGCCCACCATCACGTTCTGCAGCACGGTCATGCTCGGGAACAGCGCGAGGTTCTGAAAGGTGCGTCCGATGCCGAGCGCGGCCACGTGGTACGGAGTGTCGCGGATGATCGAGCGGCCCTCGAAGACCAGGTCGCCGCTGTTCGGCGTGTAGAGCCGGCTCACGCAGTTGAAGAGCGTGGTCTTGCCCGCCCCGTTCGGCCCGATCAGCCCGACGATGTGGCCCGCCGTCATGCCGAAGGAGACGTCGTCGAGGGCGATGATACCCCCGAAGCGCATCGAGACGTTCCGCACGGACAGAATATCGGCGCCCACGGCCGCATTCACGGTGCGTATCTTATAGGTGTTCGGTGCCGCTTTTGTCAATCCTAAACGCCACTTCGCTGGTATGATCCGGGGTCTATGGCGCACCAATACATCTTCGTGATGAAGGACCTCAAGAAGATCGTCCCGCCCAAGCGGGAGATCCTGAAGGGCATCTGGCTGTCGTTCTACCCGGGGGCCAAGATCGGCGTGATCGGCGGCAACGGAGCGGGCAAGAGCACGTTGCTCCGCATCATGGCCGGCGTCGACCGAGACTTCCTCGGGGAGGCGTGGCCGGCCGACGGCGTGCGGGTCGGCCATCTCCCCCAGGAGCCGCGTCTCGACCCCGCGAAGGATGTGCGGGGCAACGTGGAGGAGGGCGTGGCCCAGGTTCGCGGACTGCTCACCCGGTTCGACGAGATCAACGCCAAGCTCGGCGAGCCCCTCGACGACGACGAGATGGAGAAGGCGCTGGCCGAGCAGGCCCGGGTGCAGGACGCCATCGAGGCCGCCAACGGCTGGGACCTGGACCGGACGGTCGAGATCGCGATGGACGCCCTCCGCTGCCCGCCGGGTGACGCGGACGTGGGCACGCTCTCGGGCGGCGAGGTGCGGCGCGTGGCCCTCTGCCGGCTGCTCCTCCAGAAGCCCGATCTCCTGCTGCTGGACGAGCCCACCAACCACCTCGACGCGGAGTCGGTGGCCTGGCTCGAGCAGTTCCTCAAGGAGTATCCGGGGACGGTGGTGGCGATCACCCACGACCGCTACTTCCTCGACAACGTGGCGGGCTGGATCCTCGAGCTCGATCGCGGCGCGGGCATCCCGTGGGAGGGCAACTACACGTCCTGGCTCGACCAGAAGAAGCAGCGGCTGGCCGTCGAGGAGAAGCAGGAGACCGCGCGTCAGCGCACGCTCGAGCGCGAGCTCGAGTGGGTGCGCATGTCGCCGCGGGCGCGTCAGGCCAAGTCGAAGTCGCGCCTGCAGGCCTACGAGCAGCTGCTCGCGGAGGGCGGCAGCGACCGCGAGGGTCAGGCCGAGATCATCATCCCGGCGGGCCCGCGTCTGGGCGACGTGGTGGTGCAGGTGGAGCACCTCGTCAAGGGCTACGGCGACCGGCTGCTGATCGAGGACCTCTCGTTCAGCCTCCCGCGCGGCGGCATCGTGGGCATCATCGGCCCCAACGGCGCGGGCAAGACCACGCTCTTCCGCATGATCACCGGCCAGGAGAAGCCCGACCGCGGCACGCTCCAGGTCGGCGAGACCGTCCGCCTCGCCTACGTGGACCAGAGCCGCGACGCCCTCGACCCGTCCAAGAACGTCTGGCAGGAGATCTCGGGGGGCGCCGAGCAGCTCCAGCTCGGCACGCGCCAGATGGCCTCGCGCGCCTACGTGGCCTCCTTCAACTTCAAGGGCGCCGACCAGCAGAAGAAGGTGGGCGACCTGTCGGGGGGCGAGCGCAATCGGGTGCACCTGGCCACCCTGCTCAAGAGCGGCGGCAACCTGCTGCTGCTCGACGAGCCGACCAACGACCTCGACGTGGACACCCTCCGCGCCCTCGAGGACGCGCTGCTGTCCTTCGCGGGCTGCGCGGTGGTGATCAGCCACGACCGCTGGTTCCTCAACCGGGTCGCCACGCACATGCTCGCCTTCGAGGGGGACAGCGGGGTGGTCTGGTTCGAGGGCAACTACGAAGACTACGAGGCCGACCGGCACAAGCGGCTGGGCTCGGCGGCCGACACGCCGCATCGCATCCGCTACAAGCCGCTCACGCGCGGCTAGAGGCGGGGAGGCCGGACCATGTTCAAGGACACCGTGACGTCCCGAGACGAGCTGCGGGCGATCTTCGGGTCGCCGATGGAGCGCGCGGTGCTCAAGGAGCACGCGAGCCTCGACGTCCACTCGCGCGCCTTCATCGCGAGCGCGCCCTTCGTGCTGATCGCCACCTCGGGCGCGGCCGGGCGCTGCGACGTCTCCCCCAAGGGCGACGCGCCCGGCTTCGTCCTGGTGCTGGACGATCATCACCTGGTCGTGCCCGACCGGCCCGGCAACAACCGGATCGACGGGTTCACCAACATCGTGGAGAACCCGCACGTCGGCATGATCTTCCTGATCCCCGGCCGCGAGGACACCCTGCGGGTCAACGGACGCGCCTCGATCGTGCGGGACGCGGAGATTCTCGACCGGCTCGAGGTCCAGGGGAAGCGCCCCAAGGTCGCGATCGGGGTGGAGGTCGAGGAGTGCTTCCTCCACTGCGCAAAGGCCTTCAAGCGCTCCGGCCTCTGGGAGCGGGAGCGCTGGCCCGACGTGGCCGGGCTGCCCTCGATGGCGCGCATGCTGTGGGACCAGATCGAGGCCAAGCCGACCGGGCACGCCTGCGTCGAGGACTACGAGCGCGACCAGCAGGAGCGCCTGCGCAAGACGCTGTATTGATCTGACCGCTCGATGAGCCCCGCGCTCCCCCGCAGCGCCGACATCGTCATCATCGGGGCCGGCGCCATCGGCGCCAGCATCGCCTACCAGCTGGGCCGCCGCGGCGTGCGCGACGTGGTGGTCCTCGAGCGCGACATGGTCGGCGCCGGCTCGACCAGCAAGGCGGCGGGCGGCATCCGCGTCCAGTTCGCGACCCGGGTGGAGATCGAGCTCTCGCTCCGCGGCATCGCCTTCTTCAAGCGCTTCGAGGACGAGATGGGGGTGCCCTGTGATTTCCACCAGGAGGGCTACCTCTTCGTGGTCACCGACGAGCCGACGCTGGCGCGCTTTCGCGACAACGTCGCGCTGCAGCGGAGCATGGGCGCGGACGTGCGGGTGATCGCCCCCGACGACGCGCGCGCCCTGGTGCCGTCCCTCAACATGGACGACGCGATCGCCGCGGTCTGGGGCCCCACCGACGGCCACGCCTCGCCCAACGACGTGGTGCAGGCCTACGCGGCCCAGGCGCGGGCCCGGGGCGTCCGGATCGTGGAGGACACGCCGGTGACCGGGATCGTGGTGGAGCGCGGCCGGGTGACCGGCGTCCTCACGCCGGCCGGCGCGATCGCGACGCGGCTCGTGGTCAACGCGGCCGGGCCGTGGGCCCCGCTGGTCGGCCGGATGGCCGGCCTCGAGCTGCCGGTGGACCCGCGGCGGCGTCACATCTTCGTGACGGATGCGTTCGAGGGCGTCCGCCATCCGATGCCGCTCGTCACCGACACCGGCAGCGGCTTCTACTGCCGGAGCGAGCAGGGGGCGATCCTGATGAGCCCCGGCGACATCGGCGCCACCACCGAGTACGAGGCGCAGGTGGACTGGGGCATGCTGGAGCTGGCGGTGGAGAAGGCGATCCGGCGGGTCCCCGCGCTCGAGGGCGCCCAGGTGCGGCACGCGTGGGCCGGGCTGCGGCCGCTCACCCCCGACGGCCGCGCCATCCTGGACTGGGCCCCCGGCGTGGAGGGGCTCTACCTGGCGGTGGGTTTCTGCGGGCACGGCTTCCAGCATTCCCCCGGGGTGGGCGAGACGGTGGCCGAGGTGCTGCTCGACGGGCGCTCCACGCTCGACATCCACGATCTGCGCCTCGGCCGGTTCTCCTCGGCTTGACACGGCGGCACCGGGCCGCTAACGTCCCAGTCCCCGGTGATGCAGAACGTTTCTCTCGATCGTCTCCGGCAGGTCGCGAGCCTGGCCCGCTCGGTGGCCAGCGCGCTGGACGTGGACACCGTCCTCCGGCAGGTCGTGGAGGCGGTGCTCTCCCTGCGGCCGCGGGCCTTCTGCGTGGTGCGCCTGGTGGACGTCGAGCGGGGCGGCTATCGGCTCGCGGCCAAGGGTGGCGTCCACGATGACGAGGCGGACGTCGAGACGGTGGCCGAGGTCATCCCGTTCGGGCGCGGCATCACCCACGCGGTCGCCGAGAGCGGGCAGCCGGTGCTCCTGACCGACGCGCTCGGCGATCCGCGGCTCGTGTCGGCGATGTGGAGCGAGGAGCGCGGCCTCCGAGTCTACTACGGCGTGCCGATCAGCGCGGGCGGTGAGCTGATGGGCGTGCTCAGCGTGGCGCTCTCCGAGACCGCGCCGCCCACCGAGGAGGAACGCGAGATCGTGGATCTGCTGGCGAGCCACGCCGCGGTCGCGATCGGCAACGCGCGCCTCTTCGCGGAGAGCGAGACCCGGCGGCGCACCGCGGAGGCCCTCGCGGAGGTCTGGCGCTTCCTCTCCGAGACCTTCGACGTGGTCGCCCTCGGGCAGCGCATCGCCGACGTGGTGCTGCGGGCCCTGCGGGTGCGCGCCGCCGTGCTCTACCGCCTCCAGCCCGGGCCGGGCGATCTCGAGGTGATCGGCCGCGCGGGAGAAGCCGAGCGCTTCTACGAGCCCGGCATGGTGGTTCCCGCGGGCCACGGGGTGGTCGGGCTGGCCGTGAACCGCCGGCAGCCGGTGGTCACGCCCGACGTGCGGGTGGATGCCCGCATTGCGTCCACCGCGACCATGCGTCCGGGACAGACCCTCTGCCCGTCGGTCCTCTCGCTGCCGCTGGTGGTGAAGGGCCAGGTGGTCGGCGGCTTCACGGTCGGCGACCTGCTCGGCCGGGTCTACACCGACGAGGATCTTCGCCTGGCCCAGACCTTCGCGGACCAGGCTGCGGTGGCGCTGGAGAACGCGCGGCTCTTCGCGGAGACGGAGCGGCGGCGCCGCGAGAGCCTGGCCCTCGGCACCGTGAGCCAGACCCTCGCGCAGTCGCTGCACCCCGGTGGCGTCGCCCAGCGGGTGGTGGACAGCGTGAGGGAGCTCGTCGGCGTGCTCGCGGCCTCCGTCTTCCGTCTCGATCCCGAGTCGGACGCGCTGGAGGAGGCCGCCTCGTCGGGGCTGTCGCCGGTCCGCGCCCGGCGGCCGCAGTTCCCGGGCGGCGTCGGGGCGGTCGGCCTCGCGGTCACCGAGCGGCGCGCGGTGGTCTCGGACAATGTCCTGCTCGACCCGCGGCTGCAGTTTCCCCCGGAGGTGCGCGCGTTCATCGAGACCACGCCGATCCGCGCCATCCTCGCGGTGCCGCTCATCGTGAAGGAGCAGGTGATCGGCGCACTCGGGCTGGTGGACGTGAGCGGCCGCGTCTTCACGGACGACGACGTGCGCCTCGCCCAGGCCTTCGCGGACCAGGCCGCGGTGGCGCTCGAGAACGCGCGCCTCTACGCGGACGCCGAGCGGCGGCGCGTCGAGGCCGAGACGCTGGCCGGGCTGGTGCGCAGCATCACCGCCACCCTCGATCCCGCCTCGGTGCTGCGCCGGGTCGCGGCGGCCGGTCGGGAGCTGTGCGGGAGCGACATCGCCCACATCTTCCTCCGGGACGCCGAGTCCGACACGATGTTCGCCCGCTACGGGGTGGGCCACGCGGTGGGCGAGGCGGACGCGCCCCGCATCACGCGCGGCCGCGGCGCGGGGGGCCAGGCGTGGAGCTCGGGCCGACCCTTCCGCACCGCGAACCGGCCGGACGACCCGCGGGTGCGCGACGACTACCCGGAAGCGACCCGGCGGGAAGGGATCATCGCCACGCTGGTGGTCCCGATCTGGATCAGCGGGCAGGTGGAGGGGCTCCTCTACGTCTCCAACCGCGCCGACCGGCCCTTCACCGACCGCGACGAGGCGATCCTGATCCGCCTCGCCGACCACGCGGCGATCGCGATCCAGAACGCCACGCTCTACAGCCGCCTGCAGGGGCTCTCCGGGCGCCTGATGGAGGTGCAGGAGGCGGAGCGTCGCCACCTGGCCCGCGAGCTCCACGACGAGATCGGCCAGCTCCTCACCGGGCTGCGCCTCACCCTCGACGTGCCCGAGCCCCCGTCGCCCGCGCTGGCCGAGCGCCTCGGGCAGGCGCAGGCCCTGGTGCAGGAGCTGCTCGAGCGCATCCGCGCGCTCTCGCTCGACCTGCGGCCGAGCATCCTGGACGATCTGGGCCTGCTGCCCGCCCTGCTCGACAACATCGAGCGTTACATGAGCCAGACCAAGATCCGCGTCCTCCTCGAGCACAGCGGCCTCGACCGGCGCTTCGACCCGGAGACCGAGACCGGCGTTTACCGGATCGTCCAGGAGGCGCTGACCAACGTGGCGCGCCACGGCCACGTGGACGAGGTGACGGTGCGCCTGTGGGCCACCGACGACGTGCTGGGCGTGCAGGTCGAGGACCACGGCGCCGGCTTCGATCCGGACGCGGTGCTGGGCGCCGGCCGGAGCGGCGGGCTCGCCGGGCTGCGCGAGCGGGCCGCCCTGCTGAACGGCCACCTGACGGTGGAAACCCATCCGGGCCGCGGGGTGCGGCTCACCGCCGAGGTCCCGCTCAACGGGTCCTTGCGAAGGGCCGGGGACTCATGAAGACGATCAGCATCGTACTGGCCGAGGATCATCACGTGGTCCGGCAGGGCCTGCGCGCGCTCCTCGCCGCGGAGGCCGATCTGGAGGTGGTGGGCGAGGCGGCGAGCGGCCTCGACGTGGGCGACCTCGTGGAGCGCGTGAAGCCCGACGTGCTCGTGGTCGACTTCGTGATGCCGGGGCTGAACGCGCCCGACATCATCCGACGGGTGGCCCGGGTCTCGCCGCGCACGCGCGCGCTCGTGCTCTCCATGCACGCGAACCCGGCCTACGTCGTCGAGGCCATCCAGAGCGGGGCCGCGGGCTACGTGCTCAAGGGCTCGAGCGCGGCGGAGCTGGTGCGGGCCATCCGGGCGGTCGCGGACGGCTCCCGGCACCTGAGCCCGCCGCTGTCCGAGGAGATGGTGGAGGCGTACGCGCAGCGCGCGGTCCCCACCGGACTCGATCTCTACCGCACGCTGACCCAGCGGGAGCGCGAGGTCCTGCATCTCGCGGCGGAGGGGCAGACGAGCGCGCAGATCGGAGCGCGCCTCAACATCAGCCCGCGCACCGTCGAGGTCCATCGGGCGAACCTCCTGCGCAAGCTGCGGCTCCGCGGGCAGAGCGATCTGGTCCGCTACGCGGTGGGGCGTGGAATTCTCACCGTCGATGGCTGAGCGGCGCGCCTCAAATTACGTACGTGTACGCATAGACGCGGGTGCGCCTGGACGCGCATCGTTGCCCGCAGTGCGAACCCGGACCATCGCGGCGCGCGCCCTCGATGTCTGAGCCGGAGGCTCCCCCGCCCACCATCCTCGTCGTGGAAGACGAAGAAGAAGTGCGCGCGCTCGCCCGCGACGTCCTCGAGATGAACGGCTTGCAGGTGCTGGAGGCGCTCGACGTGGCGGACGCCAACCGCCTCGCCCAGACGCATCCGGGCCCGATCGATCTGCTGATCACCGACGTGGTGATGCCCGGAGTCAGCGGTCCGGAGCTGGCGCGGCAGCTGCGCGCGCACCGCCCCGGGCTGCGCGTGCTCTGCATGTCGGGCTACCCGGAGAGCGAGGACCGACGGATCGACGGTGAGGCGGGCTGGACCGCGTGGCTGCAGAAGCCCTTCACGCCCGACGTGCTGATGCGGAAGGTGCGCGACTGCCTGACTACCAGCTGAGGGTGCCGGTCTTGAAGTAGCCGACGAACTGCCAGAGGATCCCGCCCAGGAACATCACGAACCCGAGATACGTGAGGGCCCGGAAGGCGATGGGCGCCGGAGTGCCGCGGCGCCACTCGCCCGCGATGGAGAACCAGAGCCCGGCGAGCAGCAGCGCGCCGACTCCCGCGGCCTGGAGCAGCCAGCCCGCCATCACCCCTAGCGTGAACTGCGGATCGAAGAAGATCGGCGGATGGTACATGGTCGCTCCTGTTCTCAGCGGGGCTGCATGCGGATGGCGCCGTCCAGGCGGATCACTTCGCCGTTGAGCATCGGATTCTCGATGATGTGGGCCGCGAGGGCGGCGTACTCGACCGGCCGTCCGAGCCGGGGCGGGAAGGGGACCTGCTTGCCCAGCGAGATCCGCGCGGGCTCGGGCAGGCCGGCGAGCATGGGCGTCTCGAAGAGGCCCGGCGCGATCGTCATCACCCGGATGCCCAGCTCGGCCAGGTCACGGGCGATCGGCAGCGTCATGCCGACCACGCCGCCCTTGGACGCGGAGTAGGCGGCCTGGCCGATCTGGCCGTCGAAGGCGGCCACCGAGGCGGTGTTGATCACCACGCCGCGCTCGCCCTCCGCGCTGGGGGTGTTCTTGGCCATCTGGGCGGCGGCGAGCCGGATGCAGTTGAAGGTGCCGATCAGGTTCACCTGGATGGTGCGGGCGAACCCGGCCAGGTCGGCGGGCCCGCGCTTGCCGAAGGTCTTGTCCGCGGTGCCGATGCCCGCGCAGTTGACGAGGGCGGTGACCGCCCCGAAGCGCGCGACCGCCGCCTCGAGGCCCGCGGTCACCTCGTCGGGATTGGTGACGTCGGCGGGCGCGAAGAGGGCCCGCTCGCCGAGGGCGGCCGCGACCTGGGCGCCCGGCGACTTCGCGAGATCGAGCAGCACCACCGACGCGCCGCCGCCGTGCAGGCGCTCCGCGGTCGCCCGGCCGAGACCGGAGGCGCCGCCCGTGATCACCGTGACCGATCCCGCGATCTGCATGCCGTCCTCCTCCTCCGGAGTGCTGTCGCCGACGGTGTAGTATAACCGAGCCGACCATGCCGCTTCCCCTCTGGATCCGGACCCCGGACGACCTGCAAGCGCTGGCCCGCGAGCTCGAAGGCGCGGGGGCGCTGGCCATCGACACCGAGGCCGACAGCCTGCACCACTATCCGGGCAAGCTCTGCCTGGTGCAGCTCGCCGACGCGCGCGGGCGGGGACACCTGGTGGATCCGCTCGCGCTACGCGACCTCTCGCCGCTCGGGCGCGCGCTGGCCGATCCGGACACCCTCAAGGTCCTGCACGCCGCCGACAACGATCTGGCCTATCTCAAACGGCTCTACGGCGTGACGGTGACCTCGCTCTTCGACACCGCGGTGGCCGCGCGGTTCCTGGGCGCGCCCGCGCTCGGCCTCGAGGGACTGCTCACCCAGTACCTGGGCGTCACCGCGGTGAAGTCGCGCCAGAAGGACGACTGGTCCCGGCGGCCGCTCACCGCCGAGCAGGAGGCCTACGCGCTCGACGACGTGCTGCACCTCATCCCGCTCCGGGAGCGCCTGCTGGAAGCCCTCCACGCGATCGGGCGGGCGCAGTGGGTGGAGGAGGAATGCGCGGGGCTGGCCGCGCTGGCGGTGCCCGAGAAGCCGGCCGACCCCGACGCTTACATGAAGATCAAGGGGGCGCGCGAGCTCGACGCGCGCGGGCTCGGGGTGCTGCGCGAGCTCTACGCCGCGCGCGAGATCCTGGCGCTCCGGCTCGATCGCCCGCCGTTCATGATCGTGGGCAACGAGAGCCTCGTGGTGCTCGCGGCCCGCCGGCCGCTGGACGCCGAGGGCGTCCTGGCGGTCCCCGGCTGCACGCCGCCGGTGGTGCGCCGCGCCGGCCCCGCCATCCTTGAGGCGATCGAGCGTGGGCTCGCGCTGTCCGACGCGGACCTGCCCGTGTACCGTCCGACGCCCCGGCCGCACGTGCCGGGGGTCCAGCGGCGGCGCGGGGAGGCGCTGCGCGAGTGGCGCACCAAGGCCTCGAAGGAGATCGGCCTCGATCCGGGGGTGCTCTTTCCCCAGCGCCTCATCGACCGGCTCGCCGCCGCCCCGCCCGCCGACCTTGCCGCGCTGCGACAGGTCGAGGGTGTGCGCGACTGGCGGGTCGGCCTCTTCGGGCCGGACCTGCTGAAGGCGCTCGCGGTCGCCTGACCGGGCCGGTTCCGGCCGCCTTGCCCTCGGGGCAGGTTGGTGGTACCGATGAGGGCATCTGGAGTGGACGGTTCAGCACCGGAAGGAGGGTCCCCATGGCCTCCGATTCCCGCTACGTTCGCGAAGGTGTCATCGCCGGCCTGATCGGGGCCACGCTCGTGGCCGTCTGGTTCCTCATCTACGACGCGGCGATCGGGCGGCCGTTCCGCACGCCCTCGCTGCTCGGCGCCGCCACGTTCCAGGGCGTGACGGATCCGGCCGCGGTGCCCACCGCGACCAGCCTGGTCGTGCAGTACACGGTGCTGCACGGGGTGGTGTTCGCGCTGATCGGCATGCTCATCGCCTACCTGATCGTGTCCGCCCAGCGCGAGCCGAGCCGCGTGCTGGTCCTGTTCATCGCGCTGATGGGCTTCGAGGTATTCTTCCTGGCGGTGCTGACCTGGCTCGCCCATCCGGTGCTCGGCGAGCTCGCGTGGTGGGCGATCCTCGTCGCCAACGCGCTCGCCGCCGGCGGCATGCTGATCTACTTCTTCGTCGGGCACCGCGCGCTCGGGCGCGCCCTGCTCGGGCCGCTCTGGACGCGCGTGGTGCGCGAGGGTATCGTGGCCGGGCTGCTCGGCGCGCTCGCGGTCGCGCTCTGGTTCCTGGCCTACGACGCGGCCGCCGGGGCGCCCCTGCGCACGCCCGCCCTGCTCGGGGCCGCGCTCTTCCACGGCCTGCGCGAGCCGGGCGCGCTCGTGATCACCACGCCGCTCGTGCTGCAGTACACGGTGGTGCACGGCGCCGCCTTCGTGCTCTTCGGCTTGGCCGCCGCGGGCATGTTCGCCCTCGCGGACCGCGAGCCGCGCCTGCTCTTCGCATTCGTCATGCTGCTCTGCTGCTTCGAGGTCTTCTTCGCGGCGATGGTGGCGATCCTCGCCGAGTGGCTGCTCGAGGCAGTCCCCTGGTGGACCATCCTCGCGGGCAATCTCCTCGCCGCCCTCGTCATGATGGGCTACTTCCTCCGCGGCCACCGGCTCGCCTGGCACGAGTTCATGCACGCCCGGCGGTAGACCGGGGTCAGGTCTTACATTCCGACATTTTCGTCGCGAGCGGCGCAGCCCTCCCGCTCCAAAATGTCGGAATGTAAGACCTGACCCCAATCGGGTAGACTTCGGCCACGACGCGGCATATTCCGGCGACGAGGAGGCGGGCATCGTGGCGGACGGAGCGCTCAAGGGGCGGGTGGCGGTGGTGACCGGCGGCAACGGAGGGATCGGCCTTGGCATGGCCCGCGGGCTCGCCGGCGCCGGCGCGGCGGTGGTGGTCTCGGGGCGCAACGCGGAGAAGAGCCGGGGCGCGGTCGCCGAGCTGGCCAAGCTCGGGGCGACCGCGGTGGCGATCGAGGCCGACGTGGCCGACGAGGCGGCGGTGAACGCGCTGGTGCGAGCCACCGTGGATCGCCTCGGCCGCCTCGACATTCTGGTCAACAACGCGGGCATGAACATCCGCAAGCCGGTGCACGAGCTGACCCTGGCGGAGTGGCGGCAGGTGCTCGACACCAACCTCACCAGCGCGTTCCTCACCAGCCGGGCGGTCTACCCGATCATGAAGAAGAACGGGGGCGGGAAGATCATCAACATCGGCTCGATGATGTCGATCTTCGGCACCTCGTTCGCGCCCGCCTACGCCGCCTCCAAGGGCGGGATCGTCCAGCTCACCAAGGCGACCGCGTCGGCGTGGGCCCGCGACAACATCCAGGTCAACGCGGTGCTGCCCGGCTGGATCGACACCGAGCTGACGACCAACGCCCGGAAAGAAGTTCAGGGTCTCCACGAGCGTGTCCTCGCGCGCACGCCCGCGTCCCGCTGGGGCCTGCCCGACGATCTCTCCGGCATCGCGGTGTTTCTCGGCGGTCCCGCCTCCGATTTCGTGACCGGAACCGCGATTCCGGTGGACGGAGGCTATTCGATCCAGGGCTGAAGTGCGGTACACTGCACGACGCGTGATGTGGGCGTCGGCACGACTCTTCTTGTTGGCGTTGGTGGTGTCCGGCTGCGCCTCGGTCGCCCCGATCGACGTGGCGGGGCGCCGTCCCGCCTCCCCCGACCTGCTGCGCTTCGGGGTGGACACCTTCGCGTTCCCCAACGAGAGCCGCAGCAAGAACCCCGGCAAGCCCGACCTCTACGCCAACTACTGCTTCGTCATGGTGCGGGGGGTGACGCAGTTCCAGCGCTTCGCCCGCTTCGATGCCGCCGCGTCCCGGCTCACCTCCGAGGAGTACGTCGCCCGCGTCAAGGACGTGGTGGCGCAGGCGCCCTGGGAGGACTCGTGGCCCGCCGACCGGCGGATCGTGATCCCCGGCTACGCCTCGCTGCACGAGTTCTCGCGCGCCCAGGAGGCGGCGGTGAAGGAGGGGCTGGTCGGGCGCTTCTGGACGCTCCTGAACTGGACCAACTGGCGCGTGGTGTTCCCGATGCCGCGCTGGCAGCAGGAGCGGGTCGCGCGCGAGACGCTCGCCGAGCTCGCCGAAGGGCGCCCGGTGCAATTCCTCGTGACGAACTTCCCGACGTGGGAGCTCAATCACACCGTGCTCGCCTACGCGTACGCGCTCGATCCGGGCGGCAACGTACGCTTCACGGTCTACGATCCGAACGATCCCGACGAGCCCGGACGCCTCACCTTCGATCGGGCCGAGCGGCGTTTCGAGGCGAGCCGCCTCCACGACACCCGGGTGGGGCCCATCCGGGCCTTCCGCATGTACTACTGGGCGCTGCTCTAGAGCGATGCCGAGCGAGCCCGCCGCGCCCGACTGGTACTCGCCCGGGCTGAACCGCGTCGCCTATTACCGGCTGGCCACCGCGTCCGCCGGCGCGCGGCCGCGCCCGGCCCGCCTCCGCCTCGCGCGCAACTTCCTCGACGCCTGGAGCCCGCCCGGTGGCCACGCCTGAGCGCGTGGTGATCGCGGCGGCCGGGGTGGTGACCCCGATCGGCCAGGACCTCGAGGCGTTCTGGTCCTCGCTGGTCACCGGCGCGTCCGGCATCTCGCAGATCGAGCGCGTGCGGGTGGACGACCTGCGCGTGCAGCGGGGCGGCGAGGTCAAGAAGCTCGGCCGCATCAAGGACTGGCGGGGCGTGCCCGACTGCCGCGCGAGCCGCCTGCTGATCGCGGCGGCCGACGACCTGTGCGCGCAGACCGGCTTCCGCCCGCTGCCGCTCGATCCGGCACGGGTGGGAGTGGTGGTCGGCACCGCGCTCGGCGGTGTGGAGGAAGGCGAGAAGGCGCTCGCGGGCGATCGCGGCCGCGGCCGGCTGCCCCAGGCGCTCTACGACGGGCCGGGCTGGGCCCTCGCGAAGTGGCTCGGCACGCGCGGCCCGGTGATCACGGTGTCCACCGCGTGCGCCTCGGGCGCCACCGCGATGGCGGTCGGGGCCGATCTGCTCCGCGCGGGCGAGGTGGACGCGGTGGTGGCGGGCGGCTACGACGCGCTCTGCCGCTTCGTGCTGCGCGGCTTCGACGCGCTCCGCTCGCTCACGCGCGACGAGGTGCGGCCGTTCGACCGGCGCCGCAGCGGCCTGCTCCTGGGCGAGGCGGGGGCGCTCGCCCTGCTCGTGCGCGAGCGCGACGCGCGGGGCCCGCGGCTCGGCACGCTGCTGGGCTACGGCAGCGCGAGCGACGGGTTCCACATCGCGGCGCCCGAGCCCGAGGGCCGCGGCCTCGAGCGGGCCGTCCGGGCCGCCCTCGCCGACGCGCGCGTGTCCGCCGCGGACATCGACATGGTGAGCGCGCACGGGACTGCCACCCCGCTCAACGACCGGATCGAGACCGCCGCGCTCAAGCGGGCGCTGGGGCGCCGGGCCCATGAGGTGCCGATCAATTCCATCAAGGGCAGCCTCGGGCACACGATGGGGGCCGCCGCCGCGCTCGAGGCCTTCATGTGCCTGCTGTCGGGCCAGCGGGGCCTGATCCCGCCCACGCTGCACCTGGAGGAGCCCGATCCGGAGTGCGACCTCGACTACGTGCCGGGCCAGGCGCGCCCGGCCCGGCCCCGCATCATGCTGAGCACCTCCATGGGCTTCGGCGGCTGCAACGGCGCCCTCGTGCTCGAGTCCGCCTGATGCAGGCGCCGGCGATCCGGGGACTGGGCATCCTGTCCGGCGAGGTACGGTCCGCGGTACAGTCCGCGGATTGGGGGAGTGCGGGGGCCATTTCTGGGCCCCCGCATATGAAAGGCTTGAAGAAGGAAACGGTAGACCGCAAGGCCCCAGACATCCTGACTCTTCCCCGCCCCGACCGCCCGGGCGACCGCTTCCGGCGCGCCACCCGGGAATGCCTCCTGGCCCTTGCGGCCGTGGACGCGATGCTTGAAGATGGGAAGGCGTCACGGGAGGCGATCGCGGGCGAGCGGACGGCGTTGCTGTACGTGACCGCCGCGGCCTACGGGGCCTCCAACCGCGCGTTCATCGAGCAGCGGGGCGGGGTGATGCACTTCGCCTACACCGCGCCCGCGGTGGTGCCGGCGGAGGTGGCGATCGAGTTCGGGGTGACCGGTCCGTACGGCATCGTCATCGGGGGGGGCCCGGCGACGCTCAGGGCCATCGAACAGGCGGCGCGGCTGCTCGCCGCCGGGACCTGTGACCGGGCGCTGGTGCTGGCGGTCGAGATCTTCGAGGAGTGCGCGGATCTCTACACCCGTCACCGCCGTTCCTATCGGTGGCCGCTGGTGGAGACCGCGGCGTGCCTGTGGCTGGAGCGCGGCGCGGGCGCGATCTCGTTCGAGTCCGCGCGGGCGCGCGGGCGGGCGGCCGGGGCCGCCGGGCCGGGCGAACGCTTCGCGGCGGGCCCGCTGGTCGAGCTGCGCGAGTGGCGCGCGCGGGCGACGGGAGGACCGGTCGAGCTGTCGGGGTGCTGGCGGGGCGAGCAGGCGCGGCTCCAGTGGAGCCCGGAGAATTCCCACGCGCGCGGCAGCGCGGCGTGAAACGGAGGTCGTGTCGATGACGCAGAAGGAAGTGCTGGACGAGCTGAAAGGGCTCGTCGTCGAGCGGCTCAAGTTCGATCCGCGCCGGGCGGCCGAGATGACGCTCGAGACGACGCTGCCCAAGGGCGTCGACGGCTCGCTGGGCCTGGACTCGCTCGACTTCATCGAGCTGTCGGTCGCCATCGAGGAGCGCTTCGGGATCGTGATCGACGAGGCCCACGACCTCACCGACGAGTTTCTCTCCCTGGATTCCCTGTCCCGGTTCATCCTGGCCAAGAACGGCCAGGCCTGAGGGCGCGAGGCCCAGCCCGGGCGATGAGCGCGCCATGAGCCGGTCGGCGGCCCGTGACGGCCGGCCCGACGTCGTGGTCAGCGGTCTCGGGATCGTCAGTCCCTACGGGGCCGGGGTGAAGAGTTTCTGGAGCGGGCTCGCCGCCGGCGCCTGCACGATCAAGCCCATCACGGTCATCGAGACCGAGGGCTTTCGCTCGCGCATCGCCGCCGAGATTCCCGCCGAGGTGATCGGCACGCTCGGCTCCTCGCGCCGCCGCTCGCGCGCGGACCGGATCGCGCTCGCGGCCGCGGGCGAGGCCCTGGCCGACGCGGGCCTGGAGGGCGCCGCCCGCACGGAGGCCGCGCTCCTGATCGGCGCGGTCGGGGGCGGCATGCTCGAGGGCGAGGACTGGTACTGGGAGATCGCGCGCGGCCGCCCCTCGTCGGGGATGGGCGCGCTGCGCTCGATCCTGCCGTTCTCGCACGCGGAGACCCTCGGCTGGCGCCTGGGCCTCACCGGCCCGAAGGAGACGGTGGTCATGGCCTGCGCGTCCGGCGCGGCCTCGATCGCGCTCGGGGCCGATCTCATCCGCGCGGGCGTGACCCCGACCGCGCTGGTGGGCGGCGTGGATGCCCTGACCCACATCTGCTTCATGGGCTTCAACGCGCTCAAGCTGCTCGACCCCACCCCGTGCCGCCCCTTCGACCGTGACCGGCGCGGCATGTCGATCGGGGAGGCCGCCGCCTTCCTGGTCATCGAGGACGCGGCGCACTGCCGGGCGCGGGGCGGGCGCGTCCACGCGCGCCTCGCCGGCTACGGCATGACCACGGACGCGCACCACGTGACCGCGCCGCATCCCGAGGGCGAGGGGATGATCCACGCGATGCAGGGAGCGCTCGACGCGGCCGGGCTGGCCGCGCGCGAGGTCGGTTACGTCAACGCTCACGGCACCGGCACCCCGCAGAACGACCGCGCGGAGGCGCTCGCCCTCCGGCGCGTCTTCGGGGAAGGCGGCGTGCTGGTCAGCTCCACCAAGTCGCTGGTCGGCCACACGATGGCCGCGGCGGGCAGCGTGGAGGCGGTCGCCACGATCCTCGCCCTCCAGCACGGGCTGCTGCCGCCGACCGCGAATCTCGAGCACGTGGACCCCGAGGTGCCCTTCGACTGCCTGCCGGTCGTGGCGCGCGCGGCCGACGTCAGCGCTGGGCTGTCGAACTCGTTCGGCTTCGGCGGCCAGAACGTAAGCCTCATCTTCCAGAGGCCCGAGATGGGCGAGATGCGGCCGGAGGCGAGCCGGCCGTGGCCGGGCGAGGTGCCGCCGAAGGCGAGCCGAGCGGACACGAAAGAGAAGTCCCGGTGATCGCGGGGCGCCGCGTCGTCGTCACCGGGATCGGGACGGTCAACGCCTCTACCGCGGGCGGGCGGGACGCCCTCGCGGGCGCCCTGGCCCTCGGCCGCTCCACGATCGCCCCGGTGCGCGCGTTCGACACCGCGGCGATGTCGAGCCGCCTCGCCGCCGAGGTGGACGAGGCGACGCTCGCGTCGCTCGTGGATCGGGACGCGGCCCGCCGGCTCTCGCGCATCTGCCGGCTCGCGCTCGGGGCCTGCCTCCTCGCGGTGCGCGACGCAGAGGTGGCGGGCGGGCCCGGGCTCGGCATCGTGGTGGGCACCGAGCACGGTGACTTCACCTCGAGCCGCGATTTCGCCCACGGCTTCCTGCGCCGGGGCCCCGCCGGCCTCTCCCCGATGATCTTCCCCAACACCGTGATGAATACGATGGCCTCCATCGCGGCCATCGCGATCGGGGCGAAGGCCCCGTCCATCACCGTGAACCAGGCCACGCTCGCCGGCGATCTCGCGGTGGCGCGCGGGGCGCGCCTGGTCGCGGACGGGCGCGCGGAGGCGGTGGTGGCGGGCGGGGTGGACGAGCTGTTCTCCGACGTGTACGAGCGCCTGGCCCAGATGGGCGCGCTCTCCCCGATGGGCGGGCGCGGCCCCGAGGGCTGCCGGCCCTACGCGGCCGATCACAACGGGACGGTCCTGGGCGAAGGCGCCACGTTCCTGGTGCTCGAGGAGCGCGAGGCGGCGCGGGCGCGCGGTGCGAGGATCATCGCCGAGATCACCGCGACCGCCTGGGGCAACGTGCCGGTCGCGCCCCACACCGGGCACGCGGGGTGCGCGGATCCCGGCTCGCCGGTGGCGCGTCTGATCCGCGGGCGCGGGGCCACCGGCGTCGCACGCTGCTACGGCGCCGGCAACGGCGACCCCGCGGTGGACGACTGGGAGCGCGCGCTGCTGGGCCGCGACCTGGCCGCGCCCCACGATCTCGTCCCGCCGATCTCCCTGGCCCCGCTCTTCGGCCAGCACGGCGGCCTCGGGGCGCTGCGCGTGGGCGCGGCCGCGCTGGACGCGGCGCGCGGCACGTCCGCGGTACTCGTGCACGGCATCGCGCGCGGCGGCTGCCGCATCGCGCTGGTGGTGGAGCCCGCCGCGTGAATCCGGCCAGCGACCACCTGATCGTCATCCCGGTATTCAACGAGGCGGCCACGATCGGCGACATCGTGGAGCGCGCCCGCCTGCACGGGCCGGTGCTGGTGGTGGACGACGGCTCCACCGACCGGAGCGCGGCTCTCGCGGCCGCCGCGGGCGCCGAGGTCGTCTCGCTCGGCCGGCGCCGGGGCAAGGGCGCGGCCCTGCGGTACGCGTTCGCGGCGGCGCTCGAGCGCCGGGCCGAGTGGGTGGTGACGCTCGACGGCGACGGACAGCACGATCCCGACGACATCCCGCGTCTGCTCAAGGCGGCGGTGGAGGAGCCCGGGGCCCTCGTCATCGGCGGGCGCCTGGGCCGCCTCGCCGACGCACCCGCCCGGGTGATGCCCGCGGGACGTCTCGCGGCCCTGCGGGTGGCCGGGTTCTTCATCGACTGGCTGGGTGGCGTGCCGGTGGCCGACACCCAGTCCGGGTTCCGCGTGTACCCGGCGCCCCTCCTCGCCGCGGTGATCCCGCGTCACGGCGGGTTCGTGCTGGAGAGCGAGATGCTGCTGCGCGCCGCCGCCCTCGGGTGCCGGATCCTCGAGATTCCCATCACTCCGATCCACTTCGAGGACCGGCGCAGCCGTTTCCGCCCCGGGCGCGACGGCCTCGCGGTCGGGACCTTCCTGGCCGGCCGCATCGTGACGCGCTGGGCGCGCGAGGCCGCCGCGACCACGCTCTACGTGGTCGGGATCTTCAGTCCGGCGCGCCTCCGGGCGCGGCACCGGGAGATGTACGCGTTCGCGGCCTCCCAGCGCTCCAACCCGCCCGGCTGGGCGCTGGCCATCGGCACGTTCATCGCGGATCGCGCGATCCGGACGGTCGAGGACGGCTGGCGCTCTCCCCATGCGCGCGGCCTGCGCCTGGCCGCGGTGGCCACCGCCGCGACCCCGCTCATGCTCGCGCTCGCGCTGAGCCGGAGCGCGGTCGCCGCCTTCGGGATCGACTGGCTCAGCCCGATGGTCCGGCGGCTCTATCGCCAGGAGGAGCTGGGCGCCACGCTCGAGGCCCCCGCGCCCCGGACCGCCGCGGCGGGGCGCGCGGCCGACTACGACGTGCTGGTGGTGGGCGGCGGTCCGGGCGGGTCCAGCGCCGCGACCTTCCTGTCGCGCGGCGGCCTCACGGTGGCGATGGTCGAGCGTGAGGTATTCCCGCGCTTCCACGTCGGCGAGTCGCTCCTGCCGTGCAACGTGCCGGTCCTGGAGCGGATCGGCGTTCTCGACGAGGTGAAGGCGCACGGCTTCATCCCGAAGTACGGGGCCTACTTTCACGATCAGGACATGGACCTGGGGCATCACTTCCTGTTTCGCGAGGGCAAGCCGTGGCCCTCTCACGCCTTCGAGGTCCAGCGCGGGGAGTTCGACAAGATCCTGCTCGACCACGCGGCCCGCCAGCCGAGCGTGACCCTGCTCCAGCCCGCCCGCGTGGATCGGGTGGCCTTCGACGCCGACGGGGTGACCGCGCAGGTCACCGACGCCTCCGGCTCCCGCGAGCTCCGCGCGCGCTTCCTGGTGGACGCGAGCGGCCGCGACTCCTTCCTGGCCTCTCGCCACGGCCAGCGCCGCCCCATCCCGGGGCTCGGCAAGGTCGCGCTCTTCGCCCACTTCGGCGGCGGGCGCCGCTGGCCAGGGCTCGAGAAGGGCAATATCCGCATCCTGATCTTCCCGGCGGGCTGGTTCTGGTACATCCCCTTCCACGACGGGACGACCAGCGTGGGCTGCGTGCTCCACGCGCGCACCGTGCGCGGGCGCGAGGGGAACCTGGAGCAGCTCTACGACTCGCTGGTCCCGCAGTGCCGCGCGCTCCAGGAGGCGCTCGAGGGCGCCCCTCGCATCACCAAGGTGCACAGCGCGTCCAACTTCTCGTACCGGACCGATCCCGCCATCGGCGACCGCTTCGTGTGCGTGGGCGACGCCCTCGCCTTCGTCGACCCGATCTTCTCGTCCGGGGTCTACGTCTCCACCCAGTCGGCCGAGATGGCCTCGGTGGAGATCCTGCGGGCGTTCCGGGACAACCGCTTCGAGGAGCGCCGCTTCCGCGGCTACCAGCGGCGGGTCCGCAGCGGGGTCGGCTCCTTCCAGCGCTTCATCCGGAACTTCTACGATCCCTCGTTCATCGAGATCTTCCTCAAGCCGCGCGAGATCGTGGGCATGGTGGACGCGGTCATCGCGGTGCTGGCGGGGGGCGCCTTCGTGCGCCGCTCGCTCAAGCTGAAGCTGGGCCTCGAGGTGTTCTTCATGATCGTCGGGATCAACCGCTTCGTCCGCCGCCGCCGGGGCCTGACCACGGAATCCCGCCTCGAATGGTAGCGATCCGCCGGCTCCTCCCGCGGGGCTACCTCTTCACGGTGCTGGGCATCGCGGTCGGCGTGGCCGGGCTGGTCGCGCTGGGCGCGATGGCGGAGCGCATCACCCGCTTCATCGACGGCGGCGATCGCTTCGTGCTGGGCCAGATCTCGGTGGCCGGCGAGGGCATGGGCATGGGCACCGGCTTCACCGCGGGTGGCCTGCTGCGCGCGAGCAAGATCGAGCAGATCGCGCGGGTCCCCGCGGTGGCCGCGGTGCAGGGGCAGGTGATGCTGCCGCTCAACCCCACCACGTCGCAGTTCCTGACCCTGACCCAGGAGCTGATCCTGGGCGTGGATCCGGCGGTGCGCATGTCCAATCGCGAGTTCCGCGAGCTCCCGGTGCGCGACGGGCGCTTCCTCCGCCCGGGCGATCGCGGGGTGGTGGTGGTCGGCGCCGACTTCGGGGCTTCGCGCCGCCTGCGGGTCGGCGGGTCGCTCGAGCTGGCGAGCGGCCGGACGTTCCAGGTGATCGGTGTGCTCGACAAGACGCTCACCGCGCCGGATCGCTTCGCGATCGTGCCGCTGGACGACGCGCGCGACCTCTGGCTCCGGCGCGACCCGCTGCTGGTTCAGGTCTTCACGGGGGGCGCCGGGGGCCTCGGGCGGGGCGACCTGAACACCGGGGCGGCGGTGGCGTGGGCGGACGGGGCGGATCCGGACGCGCTCGCACGGCGGATCCAGGCCGAGGTGCCGGGCCTCAACGTGACCATCCCCGGAGAGCTGAGCCGCCTGCTGCGGCAGTCCACCGCGTTCTTCTCGGCGCTGCTCTTCGGGGTCGGCGTGCTCGGCCTCGTGATCGGCGGGCTCTCGCTCTCCAACACGGTGACCGCGGCGGTCTTCGAGCGCATCCGCGACTTCGGCATCAAGCGGGCGCTCGGGGCCACCGACGGGCAGCTCCTGCGCGAGATCCTCGGCGAGGCCCTCGGGGTGTCGGTCATCGGTGGGCTGCTCGGGGTCGGGCTGGCCCTCGCGGTCGGCACTCTGGTGGATGCGCGCGGGGAGGGCCAGCAGCTCTTCCTCTTTTCGCCGCGCCTGCTCGGCTTCTCGCTCGGCTTCTCGGTCGTCCTGGGCGCGCTCGCCGCCACCTACGCCACCCTCCGGATCGTCCGCCTCTCGCCCGCCGAGGCCATCCGGCGGGGGGCCTGAAGGGGGGGCACCTGGAGTGCTCGTCCGCGCGCGCGGCCTCGCCAAGACGTTCCACGGTCCCGACGGCCGCCCGGTGCCGGTGCTCCACGGCGTGGACGTCGAGGTGATGCCGGGCGAATTCGTGGCGGTCGCGGGGCCGTCCGGCTGCGGCAAGTCCACCCTGCTGAACCTGCTCGGGCTGCTCGAGCCGCTCGACGCGGGCGAGATCTGGCTCGACGACGTCTGCGTGAGCCGGCTCTCCCGCCGCGCCCAGTGCGGGGTGCGCGGGCGCTCGCTCGGCTACGTCTTCCAGTCCTTCCTGCTGATCGCGGGGCTGACCGCGCTCGAGAACGTGCTGCTCGCCGCGCGCTACGTGGCCCGCCCGCGGCCGACCGCGCTGGCGGACGCGCGCGTCCTCATGGACCGGCTCGGGGTCGCGCATCGCGCCGATCACTATCCGGCGCAGCTCTCGGGCGGCGAGCAGCAGCGCGTGGCCTATTGCCGGGCGGTCCTCAACGCGCCGCCGCTCGTGCTCGCCGACGAGCCGACCGGCAACCTGGACGAAGGGCACGCCGCGGTGATCCTCGCCGAGCTGCGCGCGCTCTGCCGGGAGCGCGGGACCTCGGTCGTTCTGGTCACGCACCGGGCCGACGCGGCCGCCCGCGCCGACCGGGCGCTCCATCTGCGGGCGGGGCGGCTCGAGTCGCAAGAAGGCGACGGGCACTCATGATCGGCCGCAGCCTCTAGTGGGGCGGCGTGGCGTCGCGGGTGTCGCGGTCCTCCTGGTCGTGGCCCTGGCCGCGGCGCTGCTCGCTCCGGGTCTCGGCCGGGCGCCCTTCGACGATCCGGGCGAGGGCCAGCACGCCGAGATCGCCCGGGAGCTGCTGGGCGGAAGCTGGCTCACCCTGCGGCTGAACGGGGTGCGCTACTTCGACAAGCCGCCCCTGCTCTACTGGCTGACCGCGGGCTCCTTCACGCTCTTCGGCCTCACCGAGGGCGCGGCGAGGCTGGCCCCGCTGCTGGGCGCGCTGCTCGCGGTGGCGGGAACCGTGCTCCTCGGCGTGAGGTTACTGGGAGCCGGATGGGGCGCGCTGGCCGGCCTCGCATTGCTCTCCTGCGCGCTTTTCGCCGCGTTCGCGCGGTACGTGCGGCCGGAGAGTCTATTCTTGGCCGCTATCGTCTGGGGCTTCACGGGACTGCTTGTTCATATGCGGGGGCCCGGAAATGGCCTCCGCACTCCTTCAGTTGCGGACAATCGTTCCGGCGCGGTCTGGCCTGTGGTGGGCTGCGTGGCGCTGGGGGTCGCGGCGCTGGCGAAGGATCCGCTGGGACTGATCGGGCCGCTCGTGGCCATCGGGAGCGCGGCGGGTCTGGCGGGGCGGCTGCGGCCGGTGCGCGGGTGGCTGCCCCCGCTCGGCCTGGCCCTCATGATCGTCATCGGCTTCGGCTGGTATGCGGTGGCCGCGATGACCGAGCCCGCGTTCCTCTGGTATGCGGTGGTGGACAACCACGTGCTGAACGTCGCGCGCATGCGGCAGTTCCCCGATGAGGACGTGCCGCTCTCCGCGCTCGAGTTCCTCACCGCGGCGGGCTTCGGCGCGTTTCCGTGGATCCTGGCCGCCGCGGTGGCGGTGGGCGCGCTCGTTCGCGCGCGCGCGTGGCGCGATCCCGCGGAGCTGCCGTGGGTGGCCCTGGCCCTGTGGGCGGTGGGGGTGATGGCCTTCTTCACCGTCTCGCCGTTCAAGCTGCCGCACTACGGCCTGCCCGCCTATCCCGCGCTGGCCCTGCTCGCGGCGCGCGCCTGGCGTGACGTGGCCCCGCGGCCCCGCGGGCTGATCGCGGCGCACCTCGTCCTCTTCGCGCTCGCGGGCGCGGGCTGCGCCTGGGCCGCGGTGGGGGATGGACGGGTCTTCACCGAGGCGGTGTTCGGCGTCTCCGACGTGTACTCGCGGAAGGAGGCCGCCCTGGGACAGGCCTCGCCCTATCCGGCCTGGTCGTCGCTGCAGCCGCTGGTGGCGTGGGCGGCCGGGGTGCTGCTCGCGGGCGCGGCGGTCCTCGGGGCCGCGGCGGTGCGAGGCTCGGCGCGCCTGGGCGCCTGGGCGGTGGCCGCGGTGATGGTCCTGCTGGTGCCGGTGGTGGCGCTCGGGCTCGCGGTGACCTCCACCGCGCGCGCGGTGACCGTGATGGCCGCGGAGATCCGGGCCCGGCTCGGGCCCGGCGACCTGCTCGTGCTCGAGGGCCCGATCGAGAACGCGGGCGCGGTGGAGTTCTACTCGGGACACCGGCCGGTCCTCCTCGACGCGGCCCGCAGCGTGCTCGGCATCGGCGCCACCTTCGCGGACGCGGCGGGGACCTTCTGGACCGCCCCACGTTTCGCCGAGGCCTGGGCCTCGGCCCGGCCCCCCTACCTGCTCACCACGCGCGAGCCCGCGCGGAGCATCGTGGGCTCGCTGCCGCCGCGGAGCGCCCGACTGCTCTTCGCCCACAACGGCCGCTGGCTGTACGGCCGCGCCCCCGACACGGGACCGGTCTCCCGCTGATGCTCTTCGACCTGATCATCAAGTTCAGCTATCCGGGCGTGTTCCTCGTCCTCCTCGCCACCGGCCTGGGGCTGCCGATCCCGGAGGAGCTGCCCATCGTGATCGCGGCGATGATGTCGCGGTGGGAGGTGATGCACTGGTGGGGCGCGCTCCTGTCCTGCCTGGGCGGCGTGCTGGCCGGGGACATGCTGCTCTACGCGGTGGGCCGGCACTTCGGCCGGCGGATCCTGGAGTGGCCGGCGGCGCGGCGAATCCTGCCCCCCGAGCGGGAGGCCCGGGTCATGGAGGCCTACCATCGCCACGGGCTCAAGTTCGTGATCATGGCCCGGCTCGTCATGGGCCTGCGCGCGGCCGCCTTCCTGACCGCGGGGCTGGTCCGGGTTCCGTTCCCCCGTTTCCTCCTGGTGGACGTGGCCGCGGTGCTGCTGAGCGTGCCGCTCGCGTTCGGCCTCGCCTACGCGGTCGCGGACTCGGTGGCGGTGGCGCTCGCGCGCGTGCACGAGATGCAGCTCTGGATCGGCGGCGCGGTGCTGCTGCTCGCGGCGGGATGGCTGCTGGTGCTGTGGCGCCGCCGCCGCGGCTAGCGTGGTATCGTGAAGAAATCGTGACCGACTACCAGCGCACGCTGTTTCTCCACCCGCCCGCGGTAGCCGGCTTCGACGGCGGCGCCGGCTCGCGCTACCAGGCCAAGCGCGAGATCCGGTCCTTCTGGTACCCGACCTGGCTGGCCCAGCCCGCCGCGCTGGTGCCGGGCTCGCGGCTCGTGGACGCGCCGCCCGACGGCCTCACCGTGGCCGACGTGCTGCCGCTCGCCCGGAGCTACGACCTCTGCGTCATGCACACCAGCACGCCCTCGTTCGCCTCCGACGTGCGCGTGGCCGAGGCGCTCAAGGCCGAGAACCCCTCGCTCGTCATCGGGCTGGTGGGCGCCGCGGTGGCGGTGGCCCCCGAGGCCTCGCTCCGGACGAGCGCGGCCATCTCGTTCGTGGCCCGCAACGAGTTCGACTTCACGATCCAGGAGGTGGCCCAGGGGCGGCCCTTCGCGGACGTGCAAGGACTCTCCTACCGGGTGAACGGACACGTGGAGCACACCCCGGAGCGCCCGACGCTCGAGAACATGGACGCGCTGCCGTTCGTGACCCCGGTCTACAAGCGCGACCTGACCGTCGAGCACTACGCGATCGGCTACCTCCAGCATCCCTACGTGTCGCTCTACACCGGGCGCGGCTGCCGCTCCAAGTGCACCTTCTGCCTCTGGCCGCAGACGGTGGGCGGACAGCGCTACCGCACCCGCAGCCCCGAGCACGTGGCCGAGGAGATGGCGCAGGCGGCCCGCCTGTTCCCGCAGGTGCGGGAGTTCTTCTTCGACGACGACACGTTCACCGACGATCTGCCCCGCACCGAGGCCATCGCGAAACGGCTGGGTCCGCTCGGCATCACGTGGTCGGTCAACGCCAAGGCCAACGTGCCCTACGCGACGCTCAAGGTCCTCAAGGACAACGGGCTCCGGCTCCTGCTGGTGGGCTACGAGTCGGGCAATCAGGCCATCCTGAACAACGTCAAGAAGGGCGTGCGCCTCGACGCGGCCCGCCGGTTCACCCGCGACGCCAAGTCGCTCGGCATCGCGATTCACGGCACCTTCATCCTGGGACTGCCCGGGGAGACGAGCGAGACCATCGCGGAGACCATCCGCTTCGCCACCGAGATCGATCCCGACACCATCCAGGTCTCGCTGGCCGCGCCCTATCCGGGCACCGCGCTCTACGAGGAAGCGCAGCGCAACGGCTGGCTCGAGTCCGACGAGCTGGTGGACGGCACCGGGGTGCAGGTGAGCGCGATCGGCTACCCGCACCTCTCGCGCTCCGAGATCTTCCGCTCGGTGGACCAGTTCTACCGCCGCTTCTACTTCCGCCCCCGCAAGATGCTCTCCCTCGGCGCCGAGATGCTGCGCGACCGCCGGGTCATGAAGCGCCGCCTCTCCGAGGGCCGCGACTTCCTCAGGTTCCTCCGCACCCACCGCTGACCATGAAGGTCCTCGTCATCGACACGATCGCGCCCGAAGGCATCGCCCACCTGGCCGAGCGCGGCTTCGAGGTGGACCAGGTCTCGAGCAAGCTGCCCAAGGACGAGCTGCACGCGCGGCTCGGCGACTACGAGGCGATCGTCACGCGCTCCTCCACCGCGGTGACCCCGGAGTTCCTGGGCCGGGCGCGGCGGCTGCGCATCCTGGGGCGGGCCGGGGTCGGGGTCGACAACATCGACGTGGACGCCTGCTCGCGCCAGGGCGTGGTGGTGGTCAACGCGCCCTACGGCAACGTGGTCTCGGCGGCCGAGCACACCGTGGGTATGCTGCTGGCTCTCGTGCGCAAGATCCCGGCGGCCCACGACTCGCTCAAGCAGCTCGAATGGGACCGGGGCATCTACGGGTCCGAGCTCTATCGCAAGATCGCGGGCGTGCTCGGCCTCGGCAAGGTGGGCTCGCGGGTGGCGGCCCGGCTGCGGGCCTTCGACATGGAGATCCTGGTCTACGATCCGTTCATCCCGGAGAGCCGGGCCCGGGACCTGGGGGTGCGCCTCACCGATCTGCAGACGGTCCTGAGCCGGGCCGACATCCTGACCGTGCACGTGCCGCTCACCGACGAGACCGAGAACATGATCGGGGCACGCGAGCTCGCCGCGCTCAAGCCGGGGGCGCGCGTGGTCAACTGCGCGCGCGGCGGCATCGTCAACGAGATGGACCTGCTGGCCGCGCTCGACTCGGGCCACGTGGCGGGCGCCGCGGTGGACGTGTGGAGCGAGGAGCCGCCCCGGTCGCCCGCGCTCCGGCGCCTGATCCAGCATCCCCGCGTGGTGGTCACCCCGCATCTGGGCGCCAACACCCAGGAGGCGCAGGTCAACGTGGCGGTGGACGTGGCCCGGCAGCTCGTGGCCTTCCGCGACGGCGAGCTGGTCGAGCACGCGGTGAACATCCCGGTGGGCGACCGCGAGACCATGGCCGAGCAGCGCCCGTTCCTGTACCTGGCCGAGCTGCTGGGCCGCTTCTGCCTGCAGCTCGAGCCGGAGAACGTCGAGCGGGTGGAGATCGAGGTCGCCGGCCATCTGGCCCGGGTGGACACCGAGCTGCTGGGCCGCGCGGTGCTGACCGGGCTGCTCGGCGGGGTGACCGTGCAGGCGGTGAACCTGGTCAACGCCCACCTGATCGCGCGCGACCGGGGGCTCGTGGTGGAGGTGCGGGCCGACGCGGAGGCCGCCTCCGGGTACACCAACCTGATCACGGTCACCACCCAGGCGGGCGCCGGGCGGAAGGTCATCGCGGGCACCGTGTTCGACGGGGTGCCCCGGATCGTGCGGCTGCGCGATCTCCACATCGAGTTCATCCCCGAGGGACATATCCTGGTGCTGGCCTACGAGGACCGGCCCGGCATGGTGGGCCGGATCGGGTCGATCCTGGGCCGCCACAACGTCAACATCGCCTCGATGCACGTGGGCCGGCGCACCCGCCGGGGCCGCGCCATCGTGGTGCTGCTGCTGGACGACGACGTACCCACGGAGGTCATGGAAGAGGTGAGCAAGAGCGTCGAGGCCGATTTCGCGCGGGTGATCCGGCTGTGAAGGCGCCCCGGAAGCGCGCGGGCGAGACCCCGGTGGGCGTCTTCGAGACGCGGCCCTGGGGTGGGTTCATCACGGTGGAGGAGGGGCGCGGCTACAAGGTCAAGCGGCTCTTCGTGCGGCCCGGTCAGCGGCTGAGCCTGCAGCGGCACCGGTTCCGCGCCGAGCACTGGGTGGTGGTCTCGGGCTCACCGCGCGTGCTCATCTCGGGCCGCCCGAAGCGGCTCAAGCCGCGCGGCGCGGTGGACGTCCCGCGCGGGGCCTGGCACCGCATCGAGAACCCCGGCCGGGTCCCGGCGATCCTCATCGAAGTCCAGCACGGGCCGTACCTGGGCGAGGACGACATCATCCGCCGCCAGGACGACTACGGCCGGGCCGGCTCGGCCAAGACCAAGGCGCCGCCGAAGGCCCGCCGCAGCGCGCGCTAGTCCGCCTCACTCGCCTTTGACCAGTCACCCCCTCACCATTCACCCCTCACCCTGCCCTCTCCCCTGAGGGGAGAGGGAGAGATACGGAGCTGCCCGATGCCGATCCAGACCCGCTACCTGTTCAGCGCCGCGATGGACGTAGCCCCGGCCCAGGAGCGCCTCTTCAACGAGGTGTACGACCAGGAGCACGTGCCGAGCCTGCTCACCGTGCCCGGCGTCATCGCGGTCTCGCGCTACGAGATGCGGGCAGCTCAAGACCATCGTGATCGAAGGCGTCCCAAGGTATGGCGCGCTCTACGAAATCGAGACGCCAGAGGTCCTGGTGACCGAGGCGTGGGCGAAGGCGGTCGAGAAGGGGCGCTGGCCGGCCCAGGTGCGGCCGCACACGAGCAACCGCCAGCACATCCTCTACCGGCGGATCGGAGCCTAGCCCCGCGTCAGCGCATCATCCGCGAGAGGTGGAGGTAGAACGCGAGGAGTCCCAGGTACTCGTGCAGCACCTCCTCGCTGCAGCGGCGGCGGCGCCACCAGGCGTCCCCGGCCGCGCACTCGTCCGGCACCGCCGCGAGGCGGCCCTCGATGGCGCCGCCGCTCTCGCGGCGCCAGATGACCTGAACCCGCCGGGTGTGGAACGAGGTCGTGACCAGGATGACGCGCCGCCAGCCGCGGTCCCGGGCCGCCGCGGCCACCGCGCGCATCTCGGTCTCGGTGATCTCCACCGGCTGGTCGAGGGTGACGATGGCGTCCCGGGGCACGCCATACGCGGTCAGGGCGGCCACCGACTCGCCCTGGAAGTCGAGCCGGCGGGCCCCCATGTCGATGAGCCGCTGGACGCGCCCGGGCACGAACTGGCGCGAGACCAGCACCCGCGGGCCCCAGCCCTCGCGATAGAGCCTCGCCGCGGTCTCCTCCCGGGTCGGCGTGCTGCCCGCCACCACCACGATCGCGTCGACCCGCTCGCGCGGATCGTCGACCACGAGGGCCCGCCCGGTCGCGCGGAGCAGGGGGGCGTGGGCGAGCGCGGCCACGCCCGCGAGCGCGAGCAGGGCGATCGGCGCGATCCAGAGCGCGCGCCGGGTCACGCGCACCGCGTCCGCGCTTCCAAAAACTTTGGGCGGACCCCCCACGGACTGTACGATGACCGGCAGGAGGTACTACCCATGCGACGTTTCGTCGTCCTGTCCGTGACCGTTCTCGCGCTGACCGCGTGCGCGTCGACGCCGCCCAAGGTGCAGCGCAGCGAGTTCGAGGACATCCCGGTGCCCAAGGGCCTCGCGGTGGACCTGAACCGCTCCACGATCATCGAGTCGCCGTCGGTGAAGGCGGCCCGCATCTTCTACAAGGGCCGCATCGAGCCGGACAGCCTCTCCGTCGCGTTCCGCACGACGCTCGAGGCCAACGGCTGGAAGCACCTGTCGTCGACGACCGCGTCTGACAAGGGGACCACGCAGGTGTACGAGAAGTCCGGCAGCTCGCTGCAGGTCCTGATCTACGAGAGCTGGTACTACACCTGGGTCGAGATGTCGGCGACGCGGATGGTCGGTCAGGCGTCGGCGCAGCTCAAGTAGTAGTTCCGGCGCCACGGCGGCGGCGCCCGCTCAGGGGCGCCGCCAGCGCCGTCCGCTGCGCTCGATCAGGGTGTCGGCTTCGGCCGGGCCCCAGGTGCCGGCTTCGTAGTTGGGGAACTTGTGCGGATCCCCGCCGGCCCACGTGTCGAGCACCGGTTGCAGCAGCTCCCACGCCATCGTGACCCAGTCGCCGCGCGCGTAGAGGGTGGCGTCACCCTTCATCGCGTCCAGCAGCAGCCGCTCGTAGGCCTCGGGCGGCTCGCCGCCGAAGGCCTTGCCGTAGTCGAACTCCATCTCGACCGGCTTGATCCGCAGGTCGGAGCCGGGCAGCTTGGCCCCGAACGAGAGCGACATGCCCTCGTCGGGCTGGATGCGGAGCACGAGGCGGTTCGGCTCGGTCAGGATCTCCGGGTTGCGCCGGAACACCAGGTGCGGCGTCTGCTTGAACTGCACCGCGATCTCGCTCGCGCGCTCGGGCAGCCGCTTGCCGGTGCGCAGGTAGAACGGCACGCCGGCCCACCGCCAGTTCTCGATCTCGAGGCGGAGGGCCGCGAAGGTCTCGGTGATGGAGGTCGCGGAGACCCCCTTCTCCTCGCGGTAGCCCACCACCCGCTGCCCGCCCACGAAGCCGGGCCCGTACTGGCCGCGTACCGCGACGCGGTCCACCTCGTCGGCCGCGATGGGGCGGATCGCGCGCATCACCTTGGTCTTCTCGTCGCGCACCGGATCGGCGTCGAAGGTCACCGGCGGCTCCATCGCGACCAGGCAGAGGAGCTGCAGGATGTGGTTCTGGATCATGTCGCGCAGCGCGCCCGATTCCTCGTAGTAGGCGCCGCGGCCCTCGACCCCGATCGACTCGCCCACCGTGATCTGCACGTGGTCCACGTGATTGCGGTTCCACAGCGGCTCGAAGATGCCGTTGGCCCACCGGAACACGAGGACGTTCTGGACCGTCTCCTTGCCCAGGTAGTGATCGATCCGGTAGACCTGGTCCTCGGTGAACGCGGACGCGACCACCTGGTTGAGCGAGCCCGCGGAGGCGAGGTCGCGGCCGAACGGCTTCTCGATGATGATGCGCACCCAGCCGTTGGTGTGCTCGGCCGGGCGGTTGAGGCCCGCCTCCCCGAGGCGGGTGACGAGGTGCGGGTACACCGAGGGCGGCGTCGAGACGTAGAAGAGCCGGTTGCCGCTCGTGCCCCGCTCCTGCTCGACCTGCTTGAGGTAGGTGGTCAGCCCGGGGTACATCGCGCCGTCCGCGGGATCCCCCGAGTAGTAGAAGAGGGCCTGCGCGAACCGGTCCCACACGCGGGTCGAGGGCGGCTGCACGCGCGCGAAGTCGGAGATCGCCTCGCGCATGCGGGCACGGAATTGCTCGTTGGTCATCTCCGAACGCGCCACCCCGACCACCGCGAACGGCTCGGGGAGAACGCGGCTCTGGAACATGGACCAGAGGGCGGGGATGAGCTTGCGCTTGGTCAGGTCGCCGGAGGCGCCGAAGATGACCAGGATGCAGGATTCGTCGTGAGTGGGAGTTGTCATGCGCGTCAGAGCCTCTTGGTCAGTCCCTGGACCATCTGCAGCAGCTGCGGCAGGGCCTGGGACTGCTTGCCGGTGAGATGAAGCCGGATGACCCGGCGCGCTCCGTCGCGCAGACTCTGGAGATCGCCCAGCGCCTGGGCGGCCTTCAGGGTCGAGAATCCGTATCCCGCGCCGGGGATGGCCAGATCTTCACGGTCATCTCCGGTGATCTGGATGAACAGGCCGCTCGTGGGCCCGCCCTTGTGCATCTGTCCCGTCGAGTGCAGATAGCGCGGGCCCCAGCCGACGGTGGTCGCGATGCGCAGCCGGTCGCGCAGGGCCACCCGGATCTCCTGGAGGATCTTCCACGCATCCGCGGTCGGGGTCAGGTACGCCTGGATGGCCAGATAGTCGCCGGGCCCGGCCTGCGCGAGATGCGCGGCGAGGCCCTTGCTGACCGACGTGGGCTTCTTGTTCGACTTGGTCATGAGCACGAGGCCGTCTTCCTCGACGTCCGAAGGCCACTCGGGCAGGCGCCGCGAGCGCCGCCACTCGGTGAGGAGCGTGCTCGTCTGCTCCTTGCCGCGCGCCACGTCCGGCTCGTCGAAGGGATTCACCCCGAGCACGGCGCCCGCGGTGGCGGTGGCCAGCTCCCACCGGAAGAACTCGGCTCCGAGATCCATCGGATCCTTCAGGGTCAGCCGCAGCACGGGATGGCCCGCGTCCGAGAGCTTCGCGAGGGCCGCGTCGTGCGTTCGGTCGCCCTCCAGCACGATGGAGACGAAGATCCGGTCGTCGCCGTACACGTTCGGGGCGCCGAGCGGCTCGTCCGCCACCGGGACGAGCCCGGTGCCGTCCTTGCCGAGCGATTCGGCGAGGAGCTGCTCGATCCAGCTGCCGAGGGAGCGGATCTTCTCGGAGAGCACGAGGGTGACCTTGTCGCGGCCCGCGCGCGCGAGCCCGGCCAGCACCGCGCCGAGCTGCACCGCGGGATTGCCGCGCACGCCCACCTCGTTCCCGCACGTCTCCACCATGCCGTGGGCGCGCTCGAGCAGGATCTTGATGTCCACGCCGATCATGGCCGCGGGCACCAGCCCGAAGAACGACAGCGCGGAGAAGCGCCCGCCGATGGACGCGGGATTGAGGAAGGTGCGACGGAAGCCGGTCTCGGTGGCCAGCTTGTCGAGGGGCCGTCCCGGGTCGGTGATGGCCACGAACTGCATGCCGGGCCGGGGCGACGCCGCGGCCTCGACCTGGCCGCGGAAGAACGAGTACGCGGCGAGGGTCTCCGCGGTGGTCCCGGACTTGCTCGACACCACGAAGAGCGCGCGGCTCAGATTGCACGTGTCGAGGATCTGCTTGACCGCGCCCGGGTCGGTGGAGTCGAGCACGAGCATGTCCGGGAAGCCCATCTTGGAGCCGAAGGTTTCGTTCAGGACCTCCCCGGTCAGGGAGGAGCCCCCCATGCCGAGCACGATGACCTGGGAGTACTGGAGGCGGCGGATCTCGTCGGCGAACGTGCGGATGTCCTCGGCGTGGCTGCGCATGATGGTGGGTGAGGTGAGCCAGCCGAGCCGGTTGCGCACGGTGGCGGCCTCGCCCTTCCAGAGCGTGGCGTCCTTCACCCACAGGCGGTCCAGGAACTCGTGCTGCTCGAGGAAGCGCAGCGTCTCCTCCACCGCGGGCAGCTTGAGCGGGTCCGGCAGCACCAGCGGGGGCGTCGTGACCACGGGGGCGGCGCGCCGGGCCGGCGGGGGCGGCGGGGTGGGCGCGGGCGCCTCGGACGGGGCGGCCCCCGGCTCGCGCCCGCTCGCGGCCTCGCGCGTGGGCGCGGCCGGCTTGGCGACCGTCACCCGGGATACGCCGGCTCTCGACCCCTCCTTGTCCTCGCCCGGTTTCAGCGGCGCCTTGTCGGCCCCGAGCAGCCCCGCCTCGAGCTGGCCGATCTTGGCGACGTGCCGCGACCGCGGGTCGCCGGCCTGGAACTGGGTCCCGATGAAGGCCCGGGCGATCTCGGTCGCGGTCTTCGGCTCGAGGCCGCCCGCGGCGAGGCAGAGCACGTTGGCGTCCACCTCCTCGCGACTCCGGCGGGCAGACTCCACGTCGTGGCACATCGCCGCGCGGATGCCCCGCATCTTGTTGGCCGCGATCACCCCGCCGGTCCCGCTGGCGCAGAGGAGCAGGCTCGCGTCCACGAAGCCCCGGAGCACCGCCTGGCCGACCGCCCGGGCGTAGTCCGGATAGTCCACCGGATCGGTCGAGAAGGTGCCGAGGTCGAGGACATCGTGCCCGTCGGCCTCGAGCGCCGCCACGAGGGCTTCCTTGAGGGCCAAGCCAGTGTCGTCACAGCCGATTGCGATTCGCATGGTCCCGCAGCAGCTATTCTCTCAGGAGTGGTTAACGCCGACAATGTTGTCGTAGAGCAGGCGCTGCCGGTCCCGCGCCACCCGGTAGCGGGCATGCCGCTCGGGGGCAGGCTGGAGCACCCGGAGGGGCGTCGGAGCCTCCGGAACGGCCACGCCGAGGGCTTCGAGCGCCAGGAGGGCCGCCCCCCGGGCCGAGGCCTCCGCGTCGCCCCCGAAGGCCACCGGGACCCCGAGAGCATCGGTCACGATCTGGGCCCAGAACGGCGAATGGGCCAGGGCCCCGCCCGAGCCCACCACGATGTGGTCGGGTGGGGCCAGCGGGCGCAGCCGGTCGTAGACCTCGGCCAGGCGGAAGGCCACGCCTTCGAGGAGCGCCCGGGTGATCTCGACGGCCCCCGTATCCAGGGAGAGGCCCGTGACAGCGGCCCGCGCCTCCGGCCGCCAGCCCGGGCTGCGCTCGCCGGCCAGGAAGGGAAGCGCGGTGAGCCCGTGGCCGTCCGGCTCGGCCGAGGCGAGCGCGGCCTCGAGGACGGCCGGGTCGGCGGGTAGCGCCAGGTGCCGCCGGCACCAGGCCAGCACGTTGCCGCCCTCCGACGTCGCGCCGCCGACCAGCGCCCGCCCGGCGTCGACCCGGTAGCGCCAGAGCCCCCACGGCGTGGCCGCGTGCGGGCCCAGCGGCTCGGGCCGGACGACGCGCAGGGCCGCAGACGTCCCGACGTTGAGCGCGACCCGCCGTGGGCTCCAGCAGTCCGAGCCGACGTTCGAGCACGCGCCGTCCCCGCGCGCCGGATGCCAGGGCACGCGGGCCAGCGCGGGCCAGCGCGCGGCGTGCGGCGCGGCCAGGCCGGGCGCGGCGGTGTCGTCGATGGGCGGGAGCTGGGCGACCGCGATTCCGGCCGCGGCCAGCATGTCGGTCGCCCATCCCCCCGCGATCTGATCGAGCAGCCCGGTACCGGAAGCCATCGAGAGACTCGCCGCGAGACGGCCGGTGAGCTGCGCGTGCAGGTACTCGCCGAAGCCGCACCAGACCGCGGCGCGCGCGAAGACCTCGGGGCGCGTGTCGCGCAGCCAGCGGAGCTTGGCCGGGAAGAAGGCGGAGTGCAACGGCGCGCCGGTACGCGCGTGGACGTGGCGCTCGTCGTGCTCGCGGCGGAGCGCGGCGGCGGCGGGCGCGCTGCGCGTGTCGGCCCACGTGATGACCGGGGTGAGGGGGCGGCCCGCGGCGTCGAGCGCGAGCAGGCTGTGCCAGAACACGGAGGCGCCCACCGCCGCGATCTCCGACGCGCGCGCGCCGCAGCCGGCGAGGCAGGCGTCGACCGCGCTCGTGACCGCGGCGAGCAGCCGATCGGCGCCGAGCTCGACGCCGCCGTCCGGGGTGGTGCGCGGCTCGTAGGTGACCTGGCCCTCCGCGCCGGGCCGGGCGCGGCCGGCGGCGTCGAAGACGCGGGCGCGCGCGGAGCTGGTGCCGACGTCCAGCGCCAGGATGAGCATGTGCGGTACTATACGACGCAATGGAACCGGGCTCGGACCCGTTCCACGCCGTTCACCCGACAGGCAGGAGACCAACATGTCCCTCATCACGGTGCTGAGCCCGGTGGGCGAGCTCCGGACGGCGACCACGGCGATTCCGCCGATGCCCGCCGATCTGCGCGGCCTCACGGTGGGCTTCCTCGACAACACCAAGCACAACTTCGACCGCCTGGTCACCGGCATCGGCGCCGCGCTCAGGGAGCGTCACGGCGTCGAGCGCGTGGTGATCATCCGGAAGGCCAACGCGGCGACCGGCGCCGATCACTCGATCATCGAGACGCTCTCGAAGGAGTGCGATCTCGTCTTCGCCGGATCCGCGGACTGAGGCTCCTGCACGTCGTGGAGTCTCCACGACTCGCTGGAGCTGGCGAAGGCCGGGACGCCCGCGGGACTGATCACCACCACCGTGTTCCAGCGCCTGGCCCTGGGGGAGATGACCGCGCTCGGCGCCACCGGGCTGCCGCTGCTCGTCGTCCAGCATCCGCTGGGCGGTGAGGCGCCGGAGGGCGTGACCCGCCGGATCGCGCAGGCGGTGGAACAGATCGAAGCCATGCTGGGCCGCCGGTGAGGCGGTCGTGAGCGAGGCGGTCGAGACGGCGCTCACCCTGCCGGAAGAAGACGTCTACGCGGAGTTCTGCAGACGGGAGTGGTGCGACGGGCTCCCGTTCGTGCCGCCCACCGCGGAGCGCGTGCGCGCGATGCTGGCGGGGGCGAGGACGAAGCCCGCCGAATCGCTCGGCGCGATGGCCCCGCTCTGGCGCGACTGCGCGGTCGAGAAGCTGGCGATCAACGCGGTCATGGCGGGCTGCGAGCCGGCGTACTTCCCGGTCATCGTGGCCGCGGTCCAGGCCCTGCTCGATCCGGCCTTCAATCTCTTCGGGGTCCAGGCCACCACGCATCCGGTGGCGCCGCTGATCGTGGTGACCGGGCCCTACTCGCGCACGATCGGGCTGCACTCGGGCTCCGGCCTCTTCGGGCCGGGCTTCCGCGCCAACGCCACCATCGGGCGCGCGATCCGGCTGATCCTGATGAACGTGGGCGGCGGGTGGCCCGGCCGGGGCGACATGGCCACCCAGGGGAGCCCGGCCAAGTTCTCCTACGCGATCACCGAGCGCGAGGACTCGCCGTGGGAGCCGCTGCACGTGGCGCTCGGCTTCAAGGCGGACCAGAGTGTGGTCACCGTGTTCGGCGGCGAGGGCCCGCACAACGTCAACGACCACGTGTCCACCACCGCGGCCGGGATCCTCAACAACGTGGCCGACGTGGCCACCTCGCTGGGCTCCAACGTGGGCTGGTACCTCTCGCAGAGCCAGCTGCTGGTCGTGCTCGGGCCCGAGCACGCGGCCACCATCGCGGCCGACGGGTTCACCCGCGCCGACGTGCAGCGCTTCGTGTTCGAGAACGCGCGCATGCCGCTCGGGCGCATGAAGCTGGGGGGCATGTGGGGCATGCACGACTGGCCCACCTGGATGGCCAAGGAGACCGACGACTCGGTGCGGCTGCCGCGCGTGCCCGCGGTCGAGGACGTCTACGTGATGGTGGGCGGCGGCTCGGGCAAGCACTCCTGCGTCGTGCCCAACTGCACCTTCAGCCGCGCGGTCAGCCGCCTCCTCGACCGCATCTGAGTGGGGTCAGGTCTTGAATTACGACATTTCCGCTCCGCGGTGGTTCGTCGGACGCGGTGAAAATGTCGTAATTCAAGACCTGACCCCGGCCTGACGCGCGGCGGTCAGCAGGACCAGGGCGGCCAGGAGGAGGACGGCGCCCGCGAGGCCGATCGGGCCCAGGCGCTCGCCGAAGACGAGCACGCCGAGCGTGGTGGCGGTGAGCGGCTCGAGCAGCGAGACGACGCCGGCCGCGGTGGCGGGCACGCGGCCGAGGCCGGCGGTGAACATCACGTAGGCCACCGCGGTGGGTCCGATCCCCAGGTAGAGCAGCAGCGGCCAGCCCGCGGCCAGCGCGCGCGTTGGCGCGGACTCCCCGAGCAGCGCGGGCGCGAGGAACAGCGCGGCCAGCGCGAAGGTGATCGCCGACACCGCGAGCGGCGTCACCCGCGCCAGGAGCCCCTTTGCGGCCACCGCGTACACGGCGTAAGATACCCCCGCGCCGAGCGCGAGCAGCGCCCCCAGCCCGAAGCGGCCCGCGATCTCGCCGAACCCGCGCGGGCCGACCACGAGCAGCGCGGTCCCGGCGACCGCCATCCCGAGCGACAGCCGAACGAGCGGGGTCAGTCGCTCGCCGAGGAAGAGGGTGGCCAGCACCGCGATCAGGAGCGGGGCGGAGCAGATGGCGAGGAGCGCGGCGGGCGCGACGCCGACGAGGGTGACCGCGCGGAAGAAGCAGACCTGGTACGCGGCCATGGCGAGGCCGAGCGCGCAGCAGAGCGGCAGATCGGCGAGGGACGGCCAGGGACGAAGCGACGGATGGCGCGCGGCGAAGCGGCCAACGCCGGCGGCAGCGAGCACGAGCACCGGCGCGGCGATCGCGAGGCGGCTCCAGCCGACGAGGAGCGGGGAGGCGGCGGCCTCGCGAGAGAGTAGAGTCATGGTGGCGCCGGTCGTACCCCACGACGCGGCCGCGATCGCGATGAGAACCAGGCCGAGCAGCACGGCCCGAGCATACAGGAGGCACGACGCGAAGCATGAGTGAGACGATCGGATTCATCGGGCTGGGAAACATGGGCGTGCCGATGGCGGGCCGCTTGATCGACGGCGGCCATGCTCTGGTGGTCAACGACATCCGGCAGGACGCGGCGCGTCCGCTCCTGGCCCGCGGGGCCACGTGGGCCGCCTCCCCCGCCGAGGTCGCGGCCGCCGCGCAGACCGTCATCACCATCCTGCCGACCTCGCGCGAGGTGCGGGAGGTGCTGCTGGGCGCCAAGGGCCTCCTCGACGCGCTCCGGCCGGGAAGCCTCGTGCTCGAGATGACCTCGGCCGATCCCTCGGCCACGCGCGAGCTCGAGCGCGAGGTGGCCGCGCGCGGCTCCGCCCTCATCGACGCGCCGGTCTCGGGGGGCGTGCGCGGGGCGGTGGAGGGCACGCTCGCGATCATGGTCGGCGGTGATCCCGCGCTGCTCGAGCGCGCCCGCCCGGTGCTGGCCCGCATGGGCAAGAACATCTTCCACGCCGGACCCGTCGGCGCGGGTCACGCGATGAAGCTCGTGAACAACATGTGCTCGGGCGGCATCCTCGCGCTGACCATCGAGGCGGTCGCGGTGGCGGCCCGGGCCGGGGTGGATCCCACGCGCGCGGTCGAGATCCTCCAGGCCTCGAGCGGGCGCTCCAACGCGAGCGACAACAAGTTCCCGCGCTTCATCCTCAACGGGGCCTTCGACGCCGGCTTCGCGATCCGGCTCATGATGAAGGATCTCGACGGCTACGGCCGGCTCGCCCAGGAGGCGGGGGTGCCCTCGCCGGTGGCCCGCGCCGCCGCCGAGGTCTACCGGCTCGCGATGGCCCGCGGCATGGCCGAGCAGGACCACACCGCGATCGCGCGAATCATCGAGGAGTGGGCGGGCGTCTCGCTCCGATCCCAGGGAGGCAAGGCATGACGCGTATCGGCTTCATCGGCGTGGGCACCATGGGGCTGCCCATGGCGAAGAACCTCGTGAAGAAGGGCTTCACCGTGACCGCTTTCGATAGCAATCCCGAGGCGGTGAAGGCCGCCGCGGCGGCGGGCATGACCGCGGCCGCGAGCGCGGCGGAGGCGGTAGCCACCGCGGACATCGTGGTGACGATGCTGCCCTCCTCACCGCACGTGGAATCGGTGTACACCGGCGATGGGGGCGTGCTGGCCGCCGCGCGCAAGGGGACCCTGTGCGTGGACATGTCCACCATCGACCCCGCGATGTCGCAGCGGGTGGCGAAGGCCGCGCAGGAGCGGGGCGTGCGCTTCATGGACGCGCCGGTCTCGGGCGGGACCCCGCGGGCCACCGACGGGACGCTCGCGATCATGGTGGGCGGGGCCGCCGCCGATTTCGAGGAGGCCAAGCCCGCGCTGGCCGCGATGGGGACCAACGTCATCCACGTGGGCGCGGTCGGCAGCGGCGAGGTCGTCAAGCTCTGCAACAACCTGATCGCGGGGGTCTGCGGGGTCGCGGTGAGCGAAGCGTTCCGGATCGCGGAGGGCTTCGGGATGGACCCCAAGGTGGTCACCGACGTGATCTCCAAGTCCTCCGGCAACACCTTCCTGATGGGCTTCATGCATCCGGTGCCGGGCATGATGCCGGCCGCCGCCTCCAGCAACGACTACAAGCCGGGCTTCATGACCGATCTCATGTGCAAGGACCTGGGGCTGGCGGTGGACGCGGCGCGGAACCTCCGGGTGCCGCTCTTCGTGACGCCCGCCGCGCAGCAGGTCTACCGCCTCGCCTCGTCCCACGGGCTCGGGCGGCGCGATTTCACCAGCGTCTACTCCTTCCTCAAGCCGTCCTCGGGCCAGGCCCCGGTCTAGGCCTTGGTCTTGGCAACGATGCACCCGCTGAGCCGCCGCCTGAAGCGCTGGCTGATCGTCCTGGCCGCCCTGCTGGTGGTGGGCATCGCCTTCGTCTGGTCGCTGCCCGAGATCGTGAAGTGGCAGGCCCTCAAGCAGATCCCCGCGATCACCGGGCGGGCCGCCTCCATCGAGGACATCGACATCAACCTGTTTACCAGGCGGGTGGCGATCAAGAAGTTCCGGCTCGCCGAGGCGGATCCCGCCCAGACCTTCGTCGAGTTCGAGCGCCTGGACGTCCGGGTGGTGCCGTGGTCGGGTGTGTTCGGCAACGTCCGGGTCTCGGAGCTGCGGCTGACCGCTCCCACCGTCAACCTGGTGCGGCTGACCCCGACCGAGTTCAACTTCTCGGACATCCTCCGCAAGCTGGCGACCGCGAAGGAGGGGGAGCCCGCGCCCCCGCCGCCCGACCCCAAGGTCAAGTCGCGCTGGACCATCGCCCTTGATCACTTTGCCCTGATCCGCGCCAACATCACGGTCACCGACCGCGCGGTCAAGCCCACCGCCGACTGGAAGGTGCGGGACCTGACGATCGAGGCCGGCAACCTGACCACCCGGCCGTCCGGGCCGGTGGGCACGCTCGCGGTGCGGGCGGCGCTCAACAACTCGCCGGTCGAGTTCTCCGCCCGGGACATCGACCTCACCCCGACCTCCTTCGCCGGGAAGTTCTCGATCCAGAACTTCGGCCTGATCCAGGTCGTGCCCTACCTGCCGCCGATGCCCGCGGTCCTCGACTCCGGTATCGCCGGCGTGGACATCGCGGTCAAGCTCGAGCTGGGCAAGGGGCCGAGCGGGCTGGCGGTAGGCCTCGTGACCGGTGACCTCGCGCTGACCTCGCTGGCCCTCAGCCAACCGGGCAAGTCCGCGCCCTTCCTGATCGTGCCGCGCATCGCGGTCGGGCTCAAGGAGGTCAACCTGGTCTCGCGCGAGATGACGATCGCGAGCGTGGACATCGAGGGCGTCGATCTCAAGGCGGTGCGCGACAAGCAGGAGCGCATCGACCTGCTCGAGCTGACCAGGAAGCCGGAAGACGCCGCGGCCGCCAATCCCGCTGCGCCGCCCGCCAAGACGACCCCACCGGCCGCCGCGAAGCCGGCGCCCGCCAAGCCCGAGGCGCCGCCCGCGAAGGCAGAGCCCGAGTTCAAGGTGACGGTGGAGAAGGTCATGCTGAAGGCCGCCGCCACGTTCACCGACGAGTCCGTCTCCACCCCGCCGACCGTGCTGAAGGTGAGCAACCTGGCGGTGCAGCTCGACGACGTGACGTGGCCGAACGTCCGGCCCATCAACCTGGCGGTCAGCATGAACCCGCCGGGCGGCGGAAAGATCGGCGCCAAGGGCGCGGTCAAGATCGAGCCGCTCGACCTCACGCTGACGCTGAACACGCGGGACGCGCCGATCGAGCCCTACCGGGCCTACTTTCCGTTCCCCGCGATCTTCGGCGGCCGCTTCAGCTCCGACAGCCAGAACCGCGTCCGCATGGTCAACGGCAAGCTCACCGCGCTCTCCCGCGGCAATAGCTGGGCCACCGACCTGACCGTGAAGACGGCGGACGGCAAGGAAACCCCGCTCCGCATGGAGCGGATGGAGATCAACGGGATCGACTTCGGATGGCCGACGCACGCGCGCGTGGCCCGGGTGCTGCTGAGGAAGCCGGCGGCCGAGCTCGACCGCGGACCCGACGGCATCAATGTGCAGAAGCTGTTCACGCCGGTGCCGAAGCCGGACGCGCAGCCCGCCGCCGCGCCGGCGCCGCCTCCCGCCGCGCCCCCCGCGAAGACCGGCGAGGCCGCCAAGACCGCAGGCCCGCTCGACACGATGGACTTGCAGTTCAAGGAGATCGCGGTCGAGGATGGCTACGTGCGGTTCCTCGACCGCACGACCCAGCCGCCGTTCTCCGAGGACATCTCCAAGCTGACGGTGACGGTCACGGACCTCTCCAACAAGAAGAGCCAGCGGGCCAACCTGCTCCTGCAGGCGCTCATCGGCGGCGACTCGGCGCTGGACGTCCGCGGCGATCTGTCCGCGATCGGCGCGCCCACCTATGTGGACATGGTGGGCGATCTGAAGAAGCTGGCCCTGCCCGCGGCCAATCCCTACATGGAGGGCATGATCGGCTGGGTCATCCGGCGCGGCGAGCTGACCACGAAGCTCGAATACAAGATCGAGCAGGACAAGCTCGACGCCAAGAACGACATCCTGGTCGGCAACCTGCGGGTCGCGCCCGCCAAGGAATCCGACGAGGTCAAGAAGCGGATCGGCCTGCCGCTGGGGCTGGTCGTGGCCCTGCTCAAGGACGGCGACGGCAACATTCACGTCAACGTGCCCATCACCGGCACCTTCACCGACAAGCAGTTCGACTTCAGCGACGCGATCTGGACCGCGGTCCGGAACGTCATCGTCAACATCCTGAAGGCGCCCTTCCGGGCCATCGGAGGCCTCTTCACGAGCGGGGACAAGATCGACGAGATCAAGGTGGACCCGGTGGTCTTCGCGGCGGGCA